>Ga0208249_1000033_pt1 | contig 40873 bp, 34 predicted proteins | sample CryBogmetaGMA1M_FD_184546 | JGI IMG/M metagenome (GOLD analysis project Ga0208249, IMG submission 184546) | Freshwater microbial communities from Crystal Bog, Wisconsin, USA - MA1M (SPAdes) | ecosystem: Environmental > Aquatic > Freshwater > Lake | place: Crystal Bog, Wisconsin, USA | collected...
GATCGTCGTCCCGGGCCCAGCGGCGTAAGACCCGCAGGCACTTCGAGCGGTGCCGGACGAGGAACGGCCGGATGCTGAACTCGGCCGTGAATCGCTTCGTGACCCCGTAGTTGGCCGCCATGCCGCTCTCGAAGCTGGACACCCCGTGAACGGCGATCAGTTCGGTGTGCGGGAGATAGAAAAACGGAGCCAGTCCGTTGCCTTCGGTCCGCTCGAGCGGCGGCCCGAGCGACTCGATCAGGAGCGGCGCCAGGTCCTCGAAGGCCGTCGGCATCTGCGCGGCCATGGCCTGCGCGATGCACGCGGCCCGCTCCTTGAGCTCGAGTCCGTCCAGGTCTCGCGACGCCTCGCGGCGAAAGCGACGCTCGTCGAATCGGGGAACGACCTCGGCCAGGGACTGCCCGATCAGCCGCACGAGCGTCGGGCCCATCAGCGTCTTGAGCGGAACGCCGCGCTGGATGTGCGAGGGGGTGATGAAGCGTTGTGTGGGGTGGAAACGCCGATTCCTCATCGTTTCCGCCCCTCTCCCCAACGTCCGATAATGTCTCTTATGTCCGGTTCGGGGGTGCGTTTTGGCCCTGTTTTCCAGGGCTTTCGCTCACCTGCCCCGCTCCGCCGCGGCGGTCGCGCTCGCGATCGCCTGCCGGATCGAGGCGGCTGCGGCGCGTTGGCTCGAGGGTCGCAGCCGGGCGTCGTCGTCTGGCTGCGGGGCAACGCGCCGCGTTCGCTTCGAGTGCGTCAGCGGATCGGCAGGGGCGACTGCGCTCCCATCGGAAACTGGCCCGGTGCGGCCGGCTGCGGCGGCGGAAACCCGGGCCGGTTCGGGAAGCCGCTGGTCATCGGTCGTGCCGGTTGTACGGGCGCCGCCTGCACGGCGGTTGGCCCACCCCAGGCGGCCGGCGACGTGAATCCGGCGGGCGCGGCCTGCCCCCCCTGCCCCTGGGCCGGCCCTGCCGGCACGGCGCCGGAGTTGGTCCAGGCGGTGGCCGAGGTCACGCTCTCCCAGATCGCCTTGAGGGCCGAGGGCTGGGCCTGGACGAGGCCGGCGGGAGGTGGCGGCATGCCGCCGGCAGCGGGCTGCCGGAACTGGTCCTCGAACTGCTTCACGAACGGCTGCACCGGCTCGACGATCTTCGGCGGCAGGATCTCGTCGGCCCGCATGATGATCTCGGCGACGAGCCGTCCGCTCCGGCTGGCGACGATCTGGTTGCGGTAGGCCGGGGCGAGCGTGACCGCGAAGAAGGTCACCACGACGCACATCAGCGCGCCCTTGGCGATGCCCAGGAGCAGGCCGAGCTGGTGGTCGAAGGCCGACAGATGGATGGCATTGATGGCGCCCGAGATCACGCGGAACACGAGCCACACGGCCAGCGACGTGCCGACGTAGATCGCGAGCATCGCGATCAGCCGGTTCCACGGCGCCTGCTGGCCGAACATGGGGGCCAGGGGGCCACTGAACCGGAGCGCCAGGAAGCCGCTGGCGGCGATGCCGGCGATCCAGGCGATCTGCCAGACGATGCCCTTGAAGTAGCCGAGGACCGCGGCCGCCGCGAGGATGCCCAGCATCACCAGGTCGTAGCCTTCGATCGCCATCGCCGACCAGCCTCCGGAGGGATGCCCGCATTCAGGACGCAGGGGGAGGGAGTGTAAAGGCCACCGAGCCTGCCCACGAAGGCCAGAAACGCCGGTCGGCCGAGCGGGGAGCCCGCACAGGCTTCAGGCTGGCACATCCCGCAGATCCGCCAGGCATTTCCTAGGTATCGCACATTACGCATGGCCCCCACATCAACGCGGTTGTGTCTTCGTGCCAGCCGAACTCCGGCCGCGCAGATCCCCCGAAGTTCCCAGAGTGACGGCTGAGGCTTTTTTACCGGTGGGATCGAGAGGACATGCCGAACCGGGCGGGTCGTATGTTTTTGGCGGGGCAGGGGATGCGCCGCGTGCTCGGCTGACGGTTTTCGGAGCGACGGCCGATACGGATCAAGAGTTTGCGCGGTCCGGAATGGATTCCGGGCCGAGGGGGGCTTGTCAGGGAAGCGCGCCGTGCCCGGATTCCGAGCGCACATCATCGGTTCTTCGCTCGTAGCCGCTGGCTACGGTGCGGCCGGATGGTATCTCGGTGGCATGCCCCCCGCGACGGCCGCCCTTGGCGCGGGCCTCTGTGCCGCCGCCGGCATGCTGCCCGATCTCGACGGCGGCGAGGGCGTCCCGCTGCAGGAGACGGTGGGCTTCGCGGCCGCCATTGTGCCCATGCTGATGATCCAGCGCTTCCAGCAGTGGGGGCTGCCGATCGAGGGCATGATCCTGGCGGCGGCCGCGATCTACGCGGCGGTCCGGTACGGGCTCAGCTGGCTCCTCGAGAACTATTCCAAGCACCGCGGCATGCTTCACAGCGTGCCCGCGGCGGCGATCGCCGGCCAGCTCACGTTCCTGGCGTTCGTGTCGTCGGAGCCGCTGCACCGCTACTTCATCGCGGGGGCGGTGGTCCTCGGGTTCCTCTCGCACCTCGTCCTCGACGAGATCTGGGCGGTGCGGCAGGGGTTGTTCGGTCCGAAGGTCAAAAAGGCCTTCGGCACCGCCTTGAAGTTCGCCGGCCCCGAGCTCTGGCCCAACCTGGTCGCCTACGGGATCGTGATCGCGCTGGGGGCCATCGCCGCCGGAGACGCCCATCGCACGGAGCGCCTCGCCAGCATCCGCCAGCACATGGAGCATGCGGCCCGCGTCTATCCGCAGACGTATCCGCAGACCTACCAGCCGCAGTTCCAGCAGCAGCCGTACCAGTTCCGGCGGTAGTCGGCCGCCACTTGCCCCCCGCGCCGGGCCGCGGGATCATGGCCGATTCCCTTCCCGGATGCTCGCGATGTGCCTCGCCCTGCCCGCTGCTGCCATGCTCCCCGATGCGACGGCGGTGGCGACCCTCGCGGTGGCCTTGCTGCTGATCGCGGCGGCGGCGTTCACCGGCGGGTCGTCGGTGGCCCTGGCTTCGCTCGGGCACCGGCCGATGCAGGTGCTGCTCTCGCTCACCGGCGGCATCTTGCTCGGCGTCGGCATGCTCCATCTGCTGCCGCACGCCTGGCTGCAGCTCGGCCGCGACATCGACACCACCATGCGCTGGGCGCTGGGGGGCTTCTTCCTGATGTTCCTGCTGGAGCGTGCCTTTCACGCCCATGCCCACCACACGCCTGACGACGGCTGCTGCGACCACGACCACGACGACGAGCACGACCGGCATCGGGCGGTCCACCACCAGGCCGGCCGCCGCTGGGCCTGGTGCGGCGCCTTCGCCGGGCTCGCCATCCACAGCCTCGCCGACGGTGCGGCCCTCGCCGCCAGCGTGCGGGCCGACGCCGAGCATGGTGCCGGCCTGGTCGCCGGCCTGGCGACGTTCCTGGCGATCCTGCTGCACAAGCCGCTCGACGCGGGCATCATCGCCACGCTGATGATCGAGTCGGGGGCGTCGCCGCGGCTGCGGACGATCGTCAACGTGCTCTACGCGCTCGTCGTGCCCCTGGGCGCGGCGGTGTTTCTCGTGAGCCTGCCGTTCGCGGGCGGGAGGCAGGAGGCGGTGCTCGGGATCGCCATGGCGGTGGCGGGGGGCGCCTTCATCTGCATCGCGGCCGCCGACCTCCTGCCCGAAGTGCAGTTTCACAGCCACGATCGCGTGCTGCTCACGACGTCCCTCGCCCTCGGCCTCGCCCTCGCCTGGGGCATCACGGTGCTCGAGAAGTCGTCGCACGCCCACACGCGGCACGCCGCGCCCGCCGCCGACGGCCGCTGAGCCGACGGAGCGTTCACGCCGCCACGACCGCTCAGGACGTCGAGCCGTCTACGTCGAGCCCGCGGGCCTGGCGCACGCGGCGGACCTCGTCCATCACCTCGTCGATGAGGCCGTGCTGGCCGCGGATCGCGGGGAGCTGGGCCTGGAAGCAGGCGGCGATCGCCCCGGCGAGGCCGATGCCGCCGACGAGATGCCAGGTCACCCAATCGCGGCTCCCCTTGCGGCCCGCGGCGGGGTCGGCGGCGCCGCCGAGCGCCACGATCGCGACCACGGCGAGCATGCCCGCGAGGGCGAACGGGAACGCCCCTCGCTTCAGCTTCGCGCTCCGCGCCACGAACGCCTGATCGAGCCCGTAGGCCTCGACCACCTCACGGCACCAGCGGCCCGTGCCGATGAAGTAGGTGACGGTGAGACTGTTGACGAGAACGACGGCGAGCGCCGTGAACACGCCGGTGAGCCTGTGCACCGTGCCCCAGCGGAGCACGGCGGGGTCGGTCACGCCGTGCAGGTCGCCCAGCCAGAGGCCGAGGCAGGCGGTGGCGACGAGGAGCACCAGCGCGAACAGCGCGGCCCGTGTGAACACCTGCTCCATCGCTGCACCGTCTCCCGAAGGCCACGGCGGCGGGCGGTCCGGAGAGGGATCGCCTGCGTCGCCGTCACCGGCGTTATAGGCTTGGGGGCACGAGCGACACCATGACCCCTGCTTCACGCCCGCCCGACCGCGAGAATCCCGTGATCGCCCTCACCTGCGGAGATCCCGCCGGAATCGGGCCCGAAGTCGCCTGTCTGGCCTGGACGGAGCCGGCCGCGCACGCCCGTGCGGCCCTCCGCGTGGTGGCGGAGCCGGGCATGCTCGCCGCGGCCCTGCGCGACCGGCGCGGCATGCCCGCGCTCGAGATCGAGGTGGTGACCTTCGCCGACCGGCGGCCGTCCACGCCCGGCACGCTGCTGGTGGTGGACACCGGAGAGATGCCCCCTTCGCCTCCACGGCGGCTCGCCGAGGTGTCGGCGGCCGGCGGTCGCGCCGCGGCCCGGGCCGTGGAGGTGGCGTTCGCGGCGACCCGCTCGGGGCACGCGACGGCCATCGTCACCGGGCCGCTCCACAAGGAGGCGCTTCATGCCGCCGGCTACGACGTGCCCGGGCACACGGAACTCCTGGCGCGTGCCTGCGGGCTCGCCGACGATGCGGCGTCGATGATGCTCTGGCTGCCGGCGGCTGCCGGCGGAGGCCTCGGCGTGGTCCACGCCACGCTCCACGAATCCCTGCGGACCGCAGTCATGCGGCTGTCGCCCGCCGCGATCGAGTCGGCCGGCGTCCGCCTCGAGTCGCTGCTCGCCGCGCTCCTCGGGCGTCCACCGCGGATCGCGGTGGCGGCGCTCAATCCGCACGGCGGCGAGGGCGGCCTGTTCGGCGACGACGAAGCCACGATCGTGGCCCCCGCGGTCGCGGCCCTGGCGGCGCGCGGCATCTCCGTTTCCGGGCCGCTGCCCGCCGACACGCTGTTTCTCCGCGCCAGCCGCGGGGAGTTCGACGGTGTGGTCGCCCTGTATCACGACCAGGGGCACATCCCGATCAAGCTCCTGGGCATGCATCGCGCGGTCAACATCACGCTCGGCCTGCCCCTGGTGCGGACGAGCGTGGCCCATGGCACGGGCTTCGACATCGTCGGCTCGGGGCAGGCGGATCCCGCGAGCATGCTCGCCGCGATCGCCGCGGCCACGCGGCTCGTCGAGGCGGGCTGGTCGGGCGTCAGCGCATCAGCCCGAGCGTGCTCACCGTCATCTCGGTGACGTCGATCAGCCCCATGCTGGCGGGCTGATAGAAAAACGCCGTGGCATCGACCGGCCCGTTGATCTCCACGTCGTGGAAGTCGGTGACCGCGATCGGTTCGAGCGGGCCGTCGGCGACCGGCCGCGGGCCCGGGATCGCGAGCCACTCGATCCGCCGGGGGACCAGGTCGTTGCGGCCGATCGCGATCCGCACCTGCCAGGGCATCCCGTCGCTCAGGTCGCAGGGCCGGATGCCTCCTTCCGCCGTGACTCGCTCCTTGAGGGACGGCAGCACGATCGGTAGGAAGTCGGCGTACCAGTTTCCCTCTACGAGCCACACCGGCTGGCCGTCGAGATCGACCGGAGTCGCCTTGCTGAATCGAAACCAGTGCCGCATGAGCCGGAGCATCCGCTGGAGCCCGCCGAGGTAGCTGGCCCCGTCGGCGGCGTCGGGCGCCTTGAGTTCGGCGAGCCGGCTCCGCACCCGCCGCACGTCGACCCGCTGGAGCGACGCCGGCTCCTGCCCGTTGTGGCGGTGGGTCCAGCAGAACAGGCCGTCCGAGACCTCGGTAAACTCGAAGGTCTCGGTGTCGGCCGTGAGCGTCGAGTCGAAGCGAAACCGCTGCTCCTCCCCCTGCCCCGACTGCACGTAGCGGCCCGTGCCGACGAGCACCCGGTCGCCGACCCGTGCTCGCTGGCGAAACCGCACGGAGAACGACTCCGCCCGGGCGATCATCGCGAACGAGCTGAGCACGATCCGTTCCGCCTGCGTCGCCGCGTCTTCTGTTTCCGCGATCGTCGCGGCCGCGCCCTCCTCCCCGGTAGCCGCCGGCGCGGTCTGCCGCTGATACACGCTCGTCGCGGTCGGGTCGGCCCCGCCCCGGACGGCCCAGGCAGCCACGATCGCCAACGCCGCGGCCGACCGCGGCAGGCGACGGAGGCTGGGGAGTTTGGCGGATGGGATGATCGTCACGATGAGGGTGACTCTGTCGGTTTTGCCAAAGAAACCACCGGCGGAGCGTCGAAACATTCCCTGTGGATGGACCGACCGCGGCCATCCGCCGACGCCTTCGCGGGCGGCGAGTGTAGGGAAACCTCCCGAACCGGCCCATGCCGGATCGCGAGGCTTCCCGCCGCGGTCGATGGGCGGCATTTCGGGCCCGGAATTCGGAGGGATTGCAATGCGAACGCGACGTCTGCGGGGCTTTGTGGGCATGTCGCTGGCCGCCTCGCTCACGGGCTGCACGATTCCGGCGAACTCGCCGTTCACCGGGCTTGCCCAGATTCGGCCAGTCGCCACTCCGCACACCAACGTGCTGCCCCCGGCGGCCATGCTGCAGCACCCCGGCCCGGGCGTCGAAGGCCCTGGCCCCGGCATCATCACGCCGGCTTCGTACGAGGCCGCCCTCGAGGCGGCGGGGGCAGGTGGCCCCGGTGGCGGAGGTGATGTCGGCGGGATGTATGCCATGGCGCCCACGTCGCAGATCGGGTTCGTCGGACCCGATGGCATGCAGATCCGCTGGGACATCTCGGCCAGCGGCGGCTTCGACTCCGACCCGCTCGTGGCCCCGGGCCGCTACGACTTCCCGCAGGGCGCCATCTATCGCCTCAAGGTCACCGACATCCCCGGTCGCGAGGGCGTGGAACTCTACCCATCGCTCGAGGTCGCGCCCGTCACGCCGCGGACGGCGGCCTACCTCGCCCACAACGCGGTGCCGTTCCAACTCACGGAAGAGGATCTCGATCAGGTGACGAGCGGCAACTTCGTCACCAAGGTCGTCTACCTCCCCGACGCCGAGTATCAGGAACTCGCGGTGGCGGGCGTGGAGACGCTCGTGAGCACGAGGCTCGACCCGGGCTGCGATCCCGTCGTCGAGGCCGATCGTCGCGGCTCGATCCTCGCGATCATTCGTATCGGCAACAAGGATCTCGAGTCGCCGGGCAACGGCGGCGCCGCGGCCGGCGGGCTCGTCGGCGCGGGAACCGCCACCCCGGCGGGACTGGCCGCGCCGCTGGGCATGCCCTGTGGCGGCGATCCATCGCAGCTGCCCCCTGCCTTCGTGGCCGGCATGACCGCGCCGCAGTATGGGATGCCCATGGTGGGCACACCGATCGGGCTCCCCGGTCCGGCGCACATCCCGCTGGGGATCCCGGCCGGCCTGCAGAAGCACTCGATCACCAACCACACGAAGATGCACATTCCGCCGCCGTCGCGGTCGGTCGGGCTCCACGTGCAGGAGTCTCCCGGCCTCAGCTATCCGAAGCCCGCGCGGCACGCCTACGTGCTCGAGCGGCACGACGTGCCGCACATCCACCTCAAGCAGCCGCGTGAGGATCGCACGCGGTGGGTGGACAACGGCGGGGCGGACCCCGACGCCCTCGAGGCGGGTGCCCGGATGATGCACGGGCATGGCATGGCCGGCGACGCCCCGTGTCCGCCGGAGCCGATGGAGTGATGACGAGCAACCGACTTTTCCGGACAGGGACCGTGCTGCGGCTTGCCCGCGGGCTGCTGGCGACCGCCGTCCTCGTCTCGACATCCTGGATGGGTTCCACCCATCCGGCTGTCGCGGCGAATGCGGTGGGCACATTCGCCAACACCTCACACCCGGGAGCGATTGGCGCCCCAGGCCGGCTGCAGCCCGGTCCCTGTCCGGAAACGGTGCTCCCCGACCGCGTGCAGCCGGTCGAGATTCGCGGGCCCGAAGGGCTCTTGGTGGCGGTCGAGACGGCGGATGGCTGGTCGCCGCTCCGGCCGGCCCCGCTGCGGATCGGCCTCGTCGTCGGGCAGCCCTACCGGCTGCGGGTCGGCGGCATCCCGGGCCGTGAGGGGGACGAGCTCTTTCCGTCGATCGTGGTGCTCGCGAAGCTCGCCACGCCCGCGGGGATGGCCTGGCGGTTTCCGGTCGAGGTGGTGATCGACCGCGACGATCTCGAGACCGCCGCGGAGGGCGCGCACGTGCGCCGCGTGGTGTATGCGTCGTGCGAATCGGAGCAGCCCGACCCGGTGCCGGGCGGTTGGTTCGACGTCAAGCCCGGGCATGACGCGCTCGAAGTCGCGAGCACGCTCGGCGATCCCGTCGTGGAGCTCGTGCTCGGGAATCGGGTGCCGACGCCGCGAGGTGGGCCATGATGTCGCGGTCGCGTGCCACCGGCGTGACCGATTCGGCGGCTCCAGCCGCCGTGCGATTGCGCTGGCTGCGGATCGCAGCGATCGCCGTGGCGGCCGTATCGCTGGCCTCGTGCCGCGGCGTGCCCACGTCGGCGCTCGTCGGCACGGCGGCGGTCTCGCAGGCGATGGACGAGGTGGATGCGGCCGGGCCGGCGACGGCCGTGGCCCCGCCCGACGTGACGGCGGTCACGGTCGCCGATGGCGAAGTTGTGGAGCCCGCCACCGAGTCACCGGCGACCGAGACCGTGGCCGCGGCGACGTGGCAGCGCGAGGTGCGACAGGCTGCGGCCGCGCCGGCGGCGCGGCGCGACGCCCACGTGGTTCGCACCGGACTGGAAGCGGCCTGCCCTCCCCTGCCCCGCCTCGGACACCACGGCTGTCGCGCCTGCGGCATCCGAGGGGCGTGTCCGACCGGCACGTGCGAGCCGAGTTGTCCTCCGCCGCCGTGCCTGGTGTGTGAGCCGCCACCGCCGCCGGTGGTGGGGCCGTATCTCGTCTGCGACGGCGGCGATCACCAGCGGCCTGCGATCGCGATCGGCCCCGACCGGCTCGGGCACCTCACCGCCGGCGACACCGTGGCCCGCTACCACGCTGCCGACGAGATGCCGGAATCCGACTGCGTGCGGCTCGTCACCTCCAACTGCGCGTGCGTGTTCGCGCCGCGGTTCGGCGCCGTCCGCGAGGTCACCCGTCCGCTTGAGGAGAACCAGCCCACGGGGCCGCGGGGCTATGCGGCCGACACGGCGGTGGAACTCGAGGCCCAGCGGCTCCCCGTGTGTGGCCAGGTGCAGACGGTCGGGCTCGAGGCGGCGCGGAATTCGCTGCCCGGCATCGCGGTGCAGGATCGGCTGGGGCCGCTCGCCCTCGACCAGAACGACATGCCGCACGAAGACGACGGTGTCGTGGGGCCGGTGGAGGACGTCGCCGAGCAGACGCCCGAACTCGAGCGGCTCCGGCAGCGTCCGCTCGTGAAGGTGGGCTTCGACGTACCGATCGCCTGGACGTGCATCAAGGCCGCCAACGTCCTCCTGAACGAGCAGGCGGCTCGGGTCGTGGCCGTCGATCGCGGCACCGCCACGCTCCGTTTCGAGGAGCCGGGCCGCGCCGAACTTACCCTCTGCAAGCGGGCGGGCACCGACACGGCCCGCTCGGGCGAGGAACTCGACTTCACGATCGTGATGCTCAACTCGGGAGACCGTCCGCTCTCCGGCATCGTGCTCGCCGACGCCCTGCCGACGCGGCTCGACTACATCCCGCAGTCGGCCGCCGCCAGCGTGGAGGCCGACTTCGCCACGGAGACCGGCGACGACGGTTCGACCGTGCTCACCTGGCGACTCAAAGAAACGCTCCGCCCCGGCGAGAGCGGCTTCGTGCGGTTCCGCACGATCGTGAAGTAGGCGGCCCCGAGAGGGCTGCCGGCCGCGGTTGCCGCGGTCGCCGTCACGCAGGTACGATCCCGGCTCACGCTTGGGGCCCGTCGGGCCCGTCGCCATCTCACCCGAGGGTTCCATGTCGTCACGTGCCGTCACCCGCCGTCCGCTCGCCTGGCTCGTCCCTTCGCTGCTGGCCGGAGTCGCCGCGGCGCTGATCGTCCACCCCGTCGCGGCTCGGCAGCCCGCCGCCACGGCGGAGCAGCCTGCGGCCGGTGGCCTCGTGGTGCCGCCGCTGCCGCAGGGCACGCCCGCGCAACTGCTCGAGTTCGTCGCGGGCCTGATGCCGCCGAAGGCGCAGCCGAAGTCGCGCGAGGAGGCTCTCGCCTATCTCCGCGGTGTCGCGGGCGTGTCGGTCGAGGCGGCCGACAAGATCCTGGCCGGCGTGAAGGCCGACGATCCGCTCTACGCGAAGGCCGCCACCTTGAAGGTCGAGAGCCTGATGCGGCTCGCCCAGTTCGGCGACGAGCAGGCCGCCGCCGAGATGTCGAAGTTCGCGGCGACGCTGACCACGAGCCCGGTGCCCGCGCTCGCGATGGAGGGCAAGCGGCTGGTGATCGTGGGCGAGGCGCAGAAGATGTTCGCGGAGGAGAAGTTCACCGCCGCGCCGCAGCTCGTCGCCGAGGCGGCGGCGCTGATGAAGGCCGCCCCGGGCGACCAGAAGACCGCGATGCTGGTGATGCAACTCGCCTCCGCGCTCGAGCAGATTCCCGACGGCGAGGCGATGGTGGCGAACGCCCTGAAGACGTTCGGCCCGATTCTCGAATCGAGCCCGGACCCCAAGATCAAGGAGCTGGGGGGGAGCTTCGCTGGCAAGCTCCGCCTGCTCGAGCTGCCGGGCAAGCCGATGGCGATTTCGGGCTCCCTGCTCGATGGCAAGCCGTTCGACCAGAAGTCGCTCGCCGGCAAGGTCGTGCTCGTCGACTTCTGGGCCACCTGGTGCGGCCCCTGCGTGGCCGAGATTCCCAACATGCTCGACCAATACGAGAAGTATCACGCCAAGGGCTTCGAGGTGGTCGGGATCAGCCTCGACGAGGAAAAGGAGAAGGTCGATGCCTTCATCGCCGAGCACAAGATTCCCTGGCCGATCATCTATGCCGGCAAGGGCTGGCAGGATCCGACGGCGCAGTTCTACGGCATCTCCGGGATCCCGCAGCTGATCCTCATCGGCCGCGACGGCAACGTGATCACGCTCAACGCCCGTGGCAAGAAGCTCGGCGACCGGCTCGCCGAGCTCTTCAAGGACGGCGGCTGAGGAGCCGACGCCGCCATGACCTTGCCTGACGGAGCCGGACGCCCGAGGTGGAGCGTGTCGAAGCGGGCCGCCGCGTTCGACTCCTCCGGCATCCGCAAGGCGTTTGACCTCGCCGCCAAGCTCGACGATCCGATCAACCTCTCGATCGGCCAGCCCGACTTCGAGATGCCCCCTGCCGCCCGCGAGGCGGCGAAGGCGGCCACCGACGCCGGCCGGAACGGCTACACGCCCACGCAGGGCATCCCGCAGCTCCGGGAGCGTCTGGAGGCGGAGGCCCGCCGCGAGACCGGCCAGGCGGAGCGGCGGCTCTGCGTGACGAGCGGGTCGAGTGGCGCCTTGGTGCTCGCACTCATGGCGATCATCGACCCGGGCGACGAAGTGATCGTGTTCGAGCCGGCGTTCGTGATGTATCGACCGCTGGTGGAGTTCCTCGGCGGCCGGGTCGTGCCGATCGACACGTCGCCCTCGTTCGCGATCGACGTGGCGGCGGTGGCGGCGGCGATCACCCCGGCCACCCGGGCGATCCTGCTCAACACGCCGGCGAACCCCACCGGCTTCGTGGCCGATGCCGCCACGGTCCGCGGCTTGGCCGCGCTCGCCGAGGCCCGGGGCGTGACGCTCATCAGCGACGAGCTCTACCGCTCCTACTGCTACGACGCCCCCTTCCACTCCCCTGCCCTGCACTCCGAGCAGGTGGTGGTGATCGACGGCTTCTCCAAGTCGCACGCCATGACCGGCTGGCGGGTGGGCTGGATTCACGGCCCCAAGCCGATCATCGACGCCGTCACGATGATGCAGCAGTACACCTTCGTGTGCGCCCCGCAGCCCGGGCAATGGGCGGCCGTGGCGGCGCTCGACTGCCCCATGGACCTGCCGCTCGCGGAATGCCGCCGCAAGCGCGACAAGCTCATGGACGGGCTTCGCGGCCACTACGACTTCGTGCAACCCGGCGGCGCCTTCTATCTCTACCCCCGGGCGCCCGGCGGCTCGGGCAAGGCCTTCGCCGAGCGGGCCGCCGCCGAGGAGAAACTGATCGTGGTGCCGGGGAGCGTGTTCGGCCGCGCCGACACGCATTTCCGCATCGCTTACACCGTGAGCGAGCGGACGCTCGATCGCGGGATCGCCGCCCTGCGGCGGCTGGCCGGCGGCGGCTGATCGATGAAACGTGGCCGCAGGTTTTCAACCTGCGGCCCCCGAGTTTTGCGTGCTCGCCCCGCCGCTCGGGGCTGCCCACGCCCGTCGCCGGACGCTCGCTGCGCCCATCCTGGGCTGCGCTCGCTCGGTGCTGACTCGCTTCGGCATTCTGCCTGCGCTCGTCAGCAAACGCCGGCTCCCGGGCATGGGCAGCCCCGAGCTCCCGTTGTGGAGTCGTCACCGGGCTTCGCGATTCGCATTCGGGATCGGATAGACTCGCCGCGGCCACGTGTTCCGGAACTGAGTTCATGAATCGCCGCAGCATCGCCGAGGTCGCCAAGACGCTCGATCACGCCGTGCTCAAGCCCGAGTTTTCCAGGGCCGATCTCGCGGCGCATGCCGCGATGTGCGTCGCGCGAGGGGTCGGCTGCATCTGCGTGCGGTCGTGCGATGTCGCCGCCGCGCGGGATCTGGTGGCGGGCAGCCCGGTGGTGGTGGCGAGCGTGATCGGGTTTCCGCACGGAGCCCAGCGACCGGAGGTGAAGGCGCTCGAGGCCCGGCACGCGATCGCCGATGGGGCCCGCGAACTCGACATGGTGATCAACGTGGGGGCAGTCAAGTCGGGCGACGAACCGCTGGTTCACGCCGACATCGCGGCCGTGGTGGCCGAGGCGAAGCCGCAGGGCGTGCTCGTGAAGGTGATCCTCGAGACCTGCTATCTCGCCCCCGCCGAGATCGCCGCCGCCTGCCGGCTGGCGGAGTCGGCAGGCGCCGACTTCGTGAAGACCTCGACCGGATTCGGCGTGAAGGCGAGCGGCTCCACCGGGGCCACGCCCGAGGCGGTGCAACTGATGCTCGAAACCGTCGACGGCCGGCTCCAGGTCAAGGCCTCCGGCGGCATCCGCACGTGGGACGACGCGGTTCGCTACCTCGACATGGGCTGCACGCGGATCGGCGTGGGCGACGCGGCCGCGATCCTCGACGGCGGCCCCGCCCGGGGCGACGCGGCCTACTGACAGGCGTGCGCCGCCGCGGCGCCGGCCGTTCCCCTCCGTCAGGAAGCCCGATCGCGTGAGCGATGGGGACCTGCGTGCTGCGCCGCTCGGGGCTGCCCATGCCCCGTCGCCGGACGTTCGCCTCGGCCCTCCAGGCCTCGGCTCACTGCATGTCCGCTGCGCTTCGGCATCCTGCCTGCGCTTGCTCCCATAGCCCGGCTCCCGGGGCATGGGCAGCCCCGAGCTCGCCTCATCAGTCGCCTCTTCGCGGCGGCTATCCTCCGGACCGAGGAGCAGCCGGATCGGGGGCACGCGCAGAAGCCGGTGACACTTGTGGACGCACGACGCCGACATTCCGACAGAGCCGTGAACTCACAAGTGCCGCCGGTTTCGAGCATGTCACCGATCCGGCTGCGGCGCGTCCTCAAGGCGTGACGCCGCACATCCCTATGACGCACCCGGTGATGGGCCGCCGGGATCGGCGCCCCTACAATGCGGTCACCCCGGAGGTCCGCCCCATGAGCAGCGATCGATTGCCCGCCACCCTCGCCGAGCTGCAGGCCAGCGGCTGGAAGAGCCGCACCGTCAAAGACGAGGTGCGGGAGAACTTCACGCGGCTGCTGCGGGAAGGGGGCGAGCTCTTCCCGGGGATCGTCGGCTACGACGACACGGTGATCCCCGAGATCAACATCGCCCTCCTCGCGGGGCACGACATGCTCTTTCTCGGCGAGAAGGGGCAGGCGAAGAGCCGCGTGATGCGGCTGCTCGTCCGGTTCCTCGACGAGCACCTCCCCTACCTCGACGACCCGGCGATTCCGCTGCACGACGATCCCTACCGGCCCATCACCTCCGCGGGCCGGCGGCTCGTGGCCGGACGGGCTCCGGCCGACGTGCCGATCGCCTGGTGGCCCCGGAGCGAGCGCTACGCCGAGCGGCTGGCGCCCGGCACGAAGTTCGCCGACATCATCGGCGAGATCGATCCGGCCAAGCTCGCCGGCGGCACCAGCATGTCGAGCGAAGAGGCCCTCCACCTCGGCCTGATCCCCCGGATGCACCGCGGGATCTTCGCCATGAACGAGCTGCCCGAACTCGACGAGCTCGTGCAGGTGGGGATGTTCAACATCCTCGAGGAGCGAGACGTGCAGATCCGCGGCTATCCCGTGAAGTTCGACATCGACGTGATGCTGCTCTTCTCGGCCAACCCGTCCACGTACAACCGCTCGGGCAAGGTGATCCCGCAGCTCAAGGACCGGATCGGCGCGGTGATCCACACCCACTACCCGCAGGACCGGGAGCTGGGCATCCAGGTAGCCGAGCAGGAGGCGGGCATCGACCTCGGCGGCGAATGGCCGGTGGTCGTGCCCCACTTCATGAAGCAGGTGCTCGAGCAGGTGACCATCGCCGCCCGGAAGAGCAAGTTCATCGATCAGCAGTCGGGCGTGAGCGCGCGGTTCTCGATCGCCAACTACGAGACGCTCGTCGCCAGCGCCCGCCAGCGGGCGATCCGGCTCGGCGAGCGGCCGGCCGTGCCGCGGATCAGCGACCTCGGGCATCTCGCCGCGTCGAGCCTCGGCAAGCTCGAACTCGACCTGATGGGGAGCCACCAGATGACCGAGCGGCAGGTGCTCGAGGCCGTCGTGGCGGAGGCGATCGCCACCGTGTTCGAGGAATACGTGGAGGAGCACGGCCTCGAGGAGATCACCGCAGCGTTTCGTCAGGGGGCGAAGGTCGAGGTGGGCGACATGGTGCCGAGCGGCGCCTACGAGGCGATCGTGGCCGACGTGCCGGCCATCTGGGAGAAGGCCTTCGAGGTGAATGCCGCGCGGGATCCGGCCGTGCGGGCGAGCTGCATCGAGTTCATCCTCGCGGGGCTCTACGCCACCGAGCGAATCAGTCGACTCCAGGCGCACGGTCGCACCGTCTACGACACGGGAGGGTTTCGCTAGTGCCCACGCGCGACACCCTCGGCGGCATCGTCCACACGTACCAGCGGTACGACCCCGCGCGGATCCCGCCTCCGCGGCCTCCGGAGGTCGACCTCGTCACGCCGGCGTTCGAGCACCTGCTCGAGTTCGGCGACATCTCCGAGCTCACCGAGGAGCAGCTCGCCGAAGCGATCGTGCTCTCTCCCGAGCAGATTCGCGGCCTCGGTCCGTCGCTCGAGTCGATCCGGCGACGTCTCGAGGAGGCACGGCGGGCGATCCTGGAAACCTACGAGACCGACGCGGCGCGAAAGCGGGCGCGGCAGCGGTTTCGCGACCTCGCCCAGCGGGCACAGCCGCCGGCGCGGCATCGCGACGGGCTGGCGAAGGCGGTCCGTGAGGAGCAGATCCGGCAGTTGGAGCGGCTCTGGTACGCCCAGGACGACGACCAGGCGCCGTTCGCCGGGCAGCTCGCGGGGCTGATCGATGCCCTGGGCGAGGTCTACGAGGTGGACGAACTGGCCGCCCGGTGGACGTTCACCGGCCGCACCAAGCTCACGGCGGCCGAGGCGCTCGAGATCAAGGCGCGGCTGGAGGAGATCGAGGAGCTGCTGCGGCAGATCGAAGAGGCGCGGAAGAACGCCAAGGTGGCCTTGATCGACATGGACGCGCTCAGCGGGTATCTCGAGCCCGGGGAAAGCGACGAACTCGACCTCCTGCGGCGGCAAATTCACGGGGCGGTCGAGCGGTTGGCGGCCGAGCAGGGCCTGCGGAAGAACGGCCGCGGCTACGAGCTCACGCCCCACGCCCTGCGGCTCTTCCAGGGGAAACTGTTGGAGAAGATTTTCGCCGACCTCGACCCCTCGCGGACCGGCCGCCACCAGGGAAGCGTGCAGGGCGAGGGAGCGGTCGAGACGGTGCCGACGCGGCCGTACGAGTTCGGTGACTCGGTGGCCCACATGGACATCCCGGGCTCTCTCGTCAACGCGATGCTGCGGCAGGCCGGCGCGGGGGGCGGGCGGAGGCCGCTCCGGCTCGACTCGCGCGACATCGAGGTGCACAAGACCCGCAACACGCCCAAGTGCGCGACCACCGTGGTGATGGACATGAGCGGCTCGATGCGCTACGGCGGGTTGCACGTGAGCGTCAAGCGGATGGCGCTGGCCCTCCAGGGGCTGGTGCTCCGGGAGTATCCGGGCGACTACGTGCAGTTCATCGAGATGGCCTCGTTCGCCAAGCCGCGGGCTCCGGGCGAGATCGTGTCGCTGATGCCCAAGCCCGTGACCGTATTCGACGCGGTGGTGCGGCTCCGGGCCGACATGGCCGATCCGGCGATCTCGGAGGCCGACGTGCCTCCGCACTTCACCAACGTCCAGCACGCGCTGGCACTGTCGCGGCAGCACCTCGCCCGGCAGGACACGCCCAACAAGCAGGTGATCCTGATCACCGACGGGCTGCCGACCGCGCACTTCGAGGGGAGCCAACTCTACCTGCTCTACCCGCCCCATCGCCGGACCGAGGAGGCGACGATGCGGGAGGCGGAGCTCTGTCGTCGCGAGGGGATCACGGTGAACGTGTTCCTGCTCTCGGGATGGTCGCAGTCGCGAGAAGACATCCAGTTTGCCTACCGGCTCGCGGAAGCGGCCCGCGGGAGGGTGTTCTTCACGGCGGGCAAGGAACTGGAGCGGTTCGTCGTCTGGGATTACCGGTCGCGGCGGCGGTCCATCATCGGCTGAGCCGCCTCAGCCACGGCCACTCGCGTCCCGCCTGGCCACGGAGGTCGAGTGGCCGCGGCGTTCCCGGGTGAGCATGACGAACGACCCGATGGTCGCCGCGGTCGCGAGGGTGACGAGGGTCCAGAGGGGCACGATCCGCGCGGGAGCCACCTCGCTTCGCTCCCGGGCCGATTCGGCCAGATCGATCGCGGGCAGCCCGGCGGCGCGCCGCTGTCGCTCCGTGGCCGCCTGTTGCCGCCCGAGGTAACGGCCTTCCACCTGCCGCTGGCGGACGTCGAACTTCTCGCGGATCGCCCCCAGGCCCGTCAGGGCCATCAGCGAGAACATGCCGGCCCAAAACCAGCCACTGTCGGTTACGGGAGGGAGGGACGGACGATCCACGGGACTCACCGGTTCCTTCCGAAAAACCGCCTGGAAGACGACGGATCGTCTCAGTGTAGACCCGCGGGCGCCGCCAGCCGATAAACTTTTCGCACGGGTGGTTGTCGAAAATCGATGGCGGCATAAAAATAAGTGTGATGAGCAACGTCGCCGGTGAGTTTCGGGATTCGGATGCAGCGGTTGTAGACCTGCTTCGTGGAGGCACATCGCTTGGTATCAGCGACATGGCCGAGCGACTGGGCGTCACTGCCACGGCCGTCCGGCAGCGGCTCGATCGGCTGATGCGGGCTGGATTGGTCGAGCGGACGACCGTCGCCAAGCCGCGGGGCCGCCCGTCGCATGCCTACAGCCTCACGGTGACCGGCCGCCGGCTGGGGGGCGACAACTTCCGCGATCTGGCGATGGTGCTCTGGAAGGAAGTTCGATCCGTGACGGACGACGGCGTCCGCCGCGGGCTCCTCAACCGGATCGCCGGGGCCTTGGCCGACGTCTACCGGGACCGGGTGACGGGCTCCACCGCAGCGGAGCGGCTCGCCGACGTGGCGGCGGTGTTCGCCGATCGCGACATCGCCTGCTCGGTCGAGCAGGCCGCCCTGCCGGTTTTGACGAGTTATTCCTGCCCCTACCCCGACCTCGCGGAGCAGGATCGCGCCATCTGCGCGGCGGAGCGGCTCATGATCCAAGACCTCGTCGGCACCGCCGTCCAACTCTCGGAGTGCCGCCTCGATGGCGCCCCCTGCTGCCGGTTCACGGCGGCGGAGGTCCCCGGGGGGGATCCGTCGCCGGGGCTTGAAAGAATGCCTCTGGCACCATCGAATGCCGGTCGAGTTTCCGTCCAGCCGACCGCCCCGGAGAGCCTCTCATGACCGTGACTGCCGCCGACGCCAGTGTGAACAAGCCGTGGATCGAGGGCCGCTTCGAGGAGAATCTCGTCCTCACGACGGTCGAGCAGGCGATCAACTGGGCCCGCCAGTCGAGCATCTGGCCGATGACGTTCGGTCTGGCGTGCTGCGCGATCGAGATGATGGCCGCGGGCGCCAGCCGCTACGACATGGACCGCTTCGGGGCCGGCGCGTTCCGGGCCACCCCGCGGCAGGCCGATCTGATGATCGTGGCCGGCACGGTGACCTACAAGATGGCCAGCCGCGTGCGGCGGCTCTACAACCTCATGCCCGACCCGAAGTACGTGATCGCGATGGGCGCCTGCACGACCGGCGGCGGCCCGTACTTCAAGTGGGGCTATCACGTCGTCAAGGGCGTGGACCTCGTCGTACCCGTCGATGTCTACGTGCCGGGCTGTCCGCCCCGTCCCGAGAGCCTGCTCGAAGGCCTGATGCGGATTCAGGACAAGATCCTCGGTCAGCGGATCGCCAGGCAGAAGGGCGGCCTCGACAAGGTCGCCGATGAACTGCCGGTGCCGCACCACTCCGGCTACGTCTCGCCGGCGGTGTCCATGGACGAACTCGTGTTCAATCACCAGAAGGTCCAGCCCTGACCTGCGACGCCGTCGTCGGTCGTCGCCCGTGCCCTCCCCGCTCCTTCCCTCCGCTTCATACGCCGCCTCCCATGCCTGCTGCTGCTGAACAACTCGTCATCAAGGGTCTCCACGTGTCCGTCGAGGGTCAGGAGATCCTCAAGGGGGTCGATCTGACGATCGGCCGCGGCGAGGTGCACGCCCTGATGGGCCCCAACGGCTCGGGCAAGAGCACCCTCGGCTATGCGATCATGGGCCATCCTTCCTACGAGGTGACGGCCGGCTCGATCGAACTCGTGGATGCCAGTGGGGCGCGGCACGACGTGCTGGCGATGGAGCCCGACCAGCGGGCCCGGGCCGGACTGTTCCTCGCGTTTCAGCGGCCGATGTCGATTCCGGGCGTCCGGCTCGCCGACTTCATCCGGCATGCCGTCACCAACGTCCGCAACCCCGACCGCAAGGAGGGTCAGGAGTTGATGCCGATGCGGGAGTTCCGCAACGAACTCAAGGCCAAGATGGCGGAACTCTCGATGGACACCGATTTCGCCCGCCGCTACGTCAACGACGGCTTCTCAGGCGGCGAGATGAAGCGGGCCGAGATCCTCCAACTCGCCATGCTGCGGCCGAAGTTCGCGGTCCTCGACGAGACCGACAGCGGGCTCGACGCCGACGCCGTCCGACTCGCCAGCGAGAGCATCGCCCGCATCGGCGGCGCCGAGATGGGCATCCTGATCATCACCCACCACGAGCAGCTGCTCGAGCACAACGTCCCCCTGAGGACCCACGTCATGCTCGGCGGCCGGATCGTGGAGTCGGGCGGGCCCGAACTCGCCCAGGAACTCCACAAGCGAGGCTACGAGCGGATTCGGGCCGCCTACCCGGAGGCTGCGGCCGCCGAGAAGGCGATGGAGGATTCGGCCAAGGCGGCCGCGGTCTGACGCGATTCGAACACGAAGGAGCATCCAGCATGGCCACCGGACTCGACGAATCCGCGACCCTCGCCGACGGCAAGCCCGAGATCGGCGAGATCAACAAGTACGACTTCCGCACCGACTCTCCCGCCGTGTTCAAGGCGCGGAAGGGCGTGGATGCGGAGATCGTCGCGCAGATCTCCGATATGAAGAAGGAGCCCGCCTGGATGCGGGAGTTCCGCCTCAAGTCGCTCGAGATCTTCGAGTCGAAGCCGATGCCCACCTGGGGCGGCCATATCGGTGTCGATTTCCAGGACATCTACTACTACCTCAAGCCCGCGGAGCATCAGGGCAAGACGTGGGAGGAGGTGCCCGACGCCATCAAGAAGACCTTCGACCGGCTGGGCATCCCCGAGGCCGAGCGGAAGTTTCTCGCCGGCGTGAAGGCCCAGTTCGAGAGCGAGGTGGTTTACGGATCGCTTCAGGAGGATCTCGCCAAGAAGGGCGTGATCTTCACCGACACCGACACGGCCGTCCGCGAGCATTCCGACCTCTTGCGGCAGTACTTCGGGACGATCATCCCGCCCACGGACAACAAGTTCGCGGCGCTCAACTCGGCTGTCTGGTCGGGAGGCTCGTTCATCTATGTGCCCAAGGGGGTGAAGATCGAGTTTCCGCTGCAGGCCTACTTCAGGATCAACGCCGAGAGCATGGGGCAGTTCGAACGGACGCTGATCATCGTGGACGAGGGTGCCCAGGTGCACTACGTGGAGGGCTGCACCGCCCCGATGTATTCCACCGAGAGCCTGCACTCCGCGGTGGTCGAGATCGTGGTCAAGAAGCACGGCCGCTGCCGCTACACGACGATCCAAAACTGGGCCAACAACATCTACAACCTCGTGACCAAGCGGGCCATGGCCTACGAGGGAGCGCTGATGGAGTGGATCGACGGGAATCTCGGCAGCCACCTGACGATGAAGTATCCCGCGGTCTATCTGATGGAGCCTGGCGCCCGCGGAGAGATCCTCTCGATCGCGTTCGCCTCGGCCGGCCAGCACCAGGATGCCGGCGCGAAGATCGTCCATGTCGCCCCCAACACCAGCGGCCGGATCGTCTCGAAGAGCATCTCCAAGAACGGCGGCCGGGCGAGCTATCGCGGCCTCGTGAAGGTGGAGCCGGGGGCCACGAAGAGCCGCTCGAGCGTCGTTTGCGACGCCCTGATCCTGGATGATCGGAGCCGCAGCGACACCTATCCCTACATCGAGATCGAGGAGCAGGACGTCACCATCGGTCACGAGGCGAGCGTCTCCAAGATCGGCGAAGAGCAGCTCTTCTACCTGATGAGCCGCGGGCTCACCGAGGCGGAGGCGAGCACCATGATCGTCGGCGGGTTCATCGAGCCGCTGGTCAAGGAGTTGCCGATGGAATACGCGGTCGAGATGAACCGCCTGATCGAGCTCCAGATGGAAGGCTCGGTGGGGTGACCGTGTCCATGAGCACCGCCACGGCCTCGCCACGAGCCGCGTTCGACGCGGCCCTCCTCGAGCGGATCATCGGCTCGTCGTCATTGCCGGCGTGGGCCAACGACATCCGCCGGACTGCGTTCGACCGGTTCGCGTCGCTCGGCCTGCCCGACCGCCGCGACGAGAACTGGATGCGGACGGACCTCCGGCTGTTCAAGCCGGCGGCCTGGGGCCCGACGGGCGGCACGGCTCCGGCCGCGGCTCCGGAAGGCCTGCTCGCCCCCGCGATCCTGTCGGGTGACCTGGCGAGCGAGTCGTTCGCCGATTTCGAGGCGGCGCCACGGGCGATCGGCCCGGGGCGGCTGGCGGGACGGCTGGCGTCGGTCGATGGCCACATCGTGCGGCACGAAATCGACCCGGCGGTCGCGGCGCGGGGGGTCGTCTTCGGTCCGGCCGATGAGGTGCTCGCGAGCCACGCCGACGCCCTGCGGCCTCATTGGTTTCGCGTCATCGATCCCGGCTGCGACTGGTTCGCCGCGGCCCATGCCGCGTTCCACGCCGCGAGTGTCGTGCTCTACGTGCCGCCGGGCGTGAGGATCGCCGATCCGCTGCATGTGATCGCGGGCATGAATCCTGGCGGCGTCGACACATCGCACGTGCTGGTCGTGCTCGGCGAAGGTGCCGAGGCGACGGTGCTCACCGAAACGGCCGGCGGCGGCCCGGTCGGCTCGGCCGGGGGCTTCCACTGCGGCGGCACCGAGATCGTGGTCGGCAAGGGGGCCTTCCTCCGGATCGTGAACCTCCAGAACTGGGACACGGGCGTCTGGCACTTCGCGCGGCAGAAGGCGGTGGTGCATTCCAACGGCCGGCTGCAGTGGACGCTCGGCGCACTCGGCAGCCGGCTCTCGCAGGTGGCGCAGGACGTGGCGCTGGTGGGCCGTGGTGCTGCGGCGCAGGTGAATGGCGTGATGTTCACCGAGGGCCGGCAGCACCTCGTCTACAACACGCTCCAGCACCACGAGGCGGCCTCCTGCACCAGCGACCTGCTCTACAAAGGCGCCCTCCAGGGCCGCAGTCGGCTCGTCTGGCGGGGCATGATCAAGGTCGACAAGGCCGCCCAGAAGACCGACGGCTACCAGCGGAACGACAACCTGATGCTCTCGACGTCGGCTCGGGCCGACTCGATCCCGGGCCTGGAGATCGAGGCCGACGACGTTCGCTGCACCCACGGGGCGACGAGCGGCCGCGTCGATGCCGAACAGCTCTTCTACGCCCAGGCCCGCGGGCTGTCCGCCGACGAGGCGGCCCGGCTCGTGGTCGCAGGCTTCTTTCAGCAGGTCTTTGATCGGATCACGATTCCGCAGGTCCGCGAGGCGCTCGCCAGGGCGATCGGCGGCCGCATTCACCGGATCGCCTGAGCCACGCCATGCCCGAGTTCGTTCGCGTGATCGACGTCGCCGAGGTTCCCGATCCGGGCAAGACGCTCGTCGAGGTCGAAGGCGAGATGGTCGCGGTGTTTCACGTCGGCGGGACGTTCTACGCGCTCGACGACGTCTGCACGCACGACGGCGGCCCGCTCGCCGACGGCGAACTTCGCGACCACAAGATCGCCTGCCCGCGTCATGGCGCGAAGTTCGACATCCGCACCGGCGCCGCCCTGTCGATGCCCGCCGTCCGGCCGACGCGGGCCCACGACGTGAAGGTCGAGAACGGCGGCGTCTGGGTCCGGCTGCGGACCGAGGCCGGTGCGGGCGGGCCCCCGCTGCATGGCGCCGTGCCGCTATCGACCGTCTCCACCTGCTGCACGCCGGCGGCGAGCCGCGAGGGTGGCGGCGCGGTGGTCGACCCGGCCGCCCCCGGCGGTCCGCTCTGCGAGGACCGCGTCCGCGAGATGCTCAAGGAGGTCAAGGACCCCGAGCTGTTCGTGAACATCGTCGATCTCGGCCTGATCTACGGGGTCACGCTCACGCCGGCCGCCGACGCCCCGAGCAAGCAGCACGTCGCCATCGACATGACGATGACGAGCCCAGCCTGTCCGGCCGGTCCACAGCTGATCGCCGACACGAAGCGAGCCGTGGGCGCGAGTCCGGACGTCTCCGCGGTCGAGGTGCGGATCGTGATGGACCCTCCGTGGACGCCCGACCGCATGACCGAAGCCGCCCGCGATCAGCTCGGCATCTTCTGAAGAACGCAGCGAGCCGGATCGCTCCGTCAGGAAGCCCAATCGCAAGAAGTGGCCGCAGGTTTTTAACCTGCGGTGCCGCGCCGCTCGCACCGTCAGGAAGCCCAATCGCGTAAGCGATGGGGACCTCGCTACGCCTCGCTGGTTCGAAGTGGCCGCAGGTTTTCAACCTGCGGGGCCTCGCCGCTCGGGGCTGCCCGTGCCCCGTCGCCGGACGTTCGCCTCGGCCCTCCAGGCCTCGGCTCTCTGCATGTCCGCTGCGCTTCGGCATCCTGCCTGCGCTTGCTCCCATAGCCCGGCTCTCGGGGCACGGGCAGCCCCTCGCTACGCCTCGCTGTGCCTTGCTGGTCCGAAGTGGCCGTAGGTTTTCAGGCTGTTCTGACCTGACAGTGGCCGCAGAGATCGAGCCTACGCTGCCCCGAAAGTGGCCGCAGGTTTTCAACCTGCGGTGCCTCCGGGTGGCGTCGGTTCGCCGGCTATGTGATCCTGACGCGTGCGATCCTCGCGTGGTGAAAGCTCTTGATGCGTCTCCTCATCTACGAGTGGTGCTGCTCCGGGGGGCTGGCCGGGCCCGACCGGGCGGCGGTGCTGCCTCCGGGAGGCGACGTGACCATGCTCGTTCGCGAAGGGCGGGCGATGCTCGAGGCGCTCGTCGCCGACGCCAGGCGCGACGGCGGCTTCGACGTGGTCGTGCTCGTCGATGAGTCCTTGCCGCTCGAACTCGAGAACGAGCGCGGTGTGCGGCGGATCGCCGTGCCGCGCGGTGGTGAGGTGGAAACACTCCTCGCGGCGGCGCGGGAGGCGGACGGTGCGATCGTCGTCGCGCCCGAGACGGCGGACGTGCTCGCCTTGCGGGTGGAGGCGGTGCGCGCCGTCGGCGGCACGGTGCTCGGCCCCTCGACGCCCTTCATCCGGCGTGCGGCCGACAAGCAGGCCACGATCGACGCGCTGGCCGCGGCAGGCGTGCCCGTGCCGGCTGGCCGGTCGCTCGCCGCGGCCGAGGCGTGGCCCGCAGGCTTCCGGCTGCCGGCGGTTCGCAAGCCGCGGTCGAGCGCCGGCTGCGATGGCCTCGTGGTCGTGCGGCCGGGCGAGCGGCTCCCCTGCCCTGCGCTGGTCGCCACGCGGCTCGAAGCGGCCTGTGATGGTCAGGCGGTGGGTGTGTCGTGCCTGATCGGGCCGCGGGGAGTCGTTCCTGTCGCAGCGCTCGGGCAGCGGTTCTCCGCCGGGGCTTTTCCGAGCTACGTCGGCGGAGCGCCGCTGCCCGACCCTGCTACGGAACGTCGGGCGGAGCGGCTGGCCGTGCGTGCCGTCGAGGCCGTGTTCCGCCGCGATCCCCACGGAGCCCGCGCGGGCTGGCTGGGAGTCGATATGATCCTCGGGGACCGCGACGACGGCCTCGACGACCGCGTGCTCGAGGTGAACCCCCGCGTCACCACGTCGTTCGCCGGGCTCGCCGCCGCGGCCCCCACGAGCCTCGTGAGGACGCTCGTGGATGTGGCCCGTGGCCATGACATCGACCGCGGTGCCCTGCCCACCGGATGCACGTTCACGCTCGCCGATGACGCCCCCGCCCATGCGACCTGACGTGCTGGCCCTCGATGTCGGGGGCGCCAACATCAAGGCCGCCGACGGCGCCGGCTGGACCCACGCGGAGCCGTTCGCGATGTGGCGCGACGCGCCGCGGCTCGCCGAGGTGCTCACGCGGATCAGCCGCGCCGCCGGACCGCGGTGGATCGTCGCCACGATGACGGGTGAGATCGCCGACTGCTTCGCCGATCGGCGGGCCGGCGTGGCACACATCGTGCGGGCGCTCGTGGCCGCGGCGGAGGCTTGCGGGTGCGGCCCTCCGGGCATCTATCGCGTGGATGGCCGGATCGTAACGCCGGACGATGCGGTCGCCGAGCCGCTCGGGGTCGCCGCGAGCAACTGGCATGCGGTCGCCCGGCTCGCGGCGTCGCTCGTCCCCGGGGCACGGACCCTCCTCGTGGACATCGGCTCGACCACCACCGACATCGTGCCGATCGTCGGCGGGCGACCCGCGCCTCTGGCCACCGACGATGCCGGACGGATGGCGACCGGCGAACTCGTCTACACCGGCGTCGAGCGGACGCCCGTGCCCGCGATCGTACGGGCGCTGCCGCACCGGGGCATGCGTCGGCCGGTCGCCAGCGAGCGATTCGCCGAGTCGCGCGACGCCTGGCTCGTGCTCGGCGGTCTCGCCGCAGATCCCGCTTCCTGCGAGACGGCCGACGGCGGTCCGTTCACCCTCGAGGGCTCCCGCATCAGGCTGGCGCGGACCATGCTCGTGGAACCCGGTCTCCTGACAGCCGCCGATGCGGACCGCGCCGCCCGGTGGATCGCCGAGGCCCAGGCCCGGCAGGTGGCACGGGGGCTCGACCGCGTGGGCCGGCAGTGGGGCGGGCGTCCCGAAGCCGTCGTCTTCTCCGGGCACGGCGAGCGGCTCGCGCGGATGGCCTTCGATCGCCTGGGCTGGAGCGTGGCCACCGTGTCGTTGCCGGCCGTCGTCGGCGCGGCCGTCTCCCGGTCGGCACCCGCCCATGCCCTCGCGGCCATCGCCCGGGGAGACCTCGCATGACGGTCGGCTGGACGCGGGGCGTGATCCGGGGCGGAGAGTTCCCGCCCGCGCCGCGAACCGTGATCAAGGTTGGCGGCAGCCTGCTGACGCGACCGATGTGGCCCGACGAGCTCAGAGCGCTTCTGGTAGACCGCGCCGGGCCGACGGCCATCGTGGTGGGCGGCGGGCCGGTGGTCGACGGCCTCCGGGCGATCGACGCGGCCAGCCCGCGGCCCGCTCACGTGATGCATCGCCTGGCGGTCGAGGCGATGGCGATCACGGCCCGGCTGGTCGCCGAGGCGACGGCCCTGCCCCTCGTCGCCGAACCCGTGTGGCACGAGCCGGCCGCGGTCGTGCTCGATGCGGCGCTCTGGCTCGCGCCGCCGGGCCGCCACGACTGCCTGCCCGTCGGCTGGCAGGTGACGAGCGACTCGATCGCGGCCCTGGTCGCCGCCGGGGGCACCGCGGCGCTCGTGCTCGTGAAGAGCGTGCCGCCGTCGGCGGCCCACGACAACCTCGCATCCCTCGCTCGCGCGGGATGGGTCGATGATCACTTTCCGGTCGCGGCGGCAAGCCTCGAACGGATCGCGTGGGCGGTACCGTCGGGCATCATTCCCACGAGCAGCCGCTGACCGCCGCGGGCCGGGCGGCGAGGACGGCCAGCCTGGTCGCCGCGAGGTCGGCCGACTCCGCGGTGGTGGTGGCGAACTGCCACGGCTGGAACTTCACTCCACCCGAAGCCGACAGAATCCAGGTCGCCCCCTTCTTCAACCCCGTCGCCACGGTCGGCACCGACGCTGGCACGTCGTACGACGGCAGCTTCAGGCCGGCGGGATCGGTGAGCGGCGCGAGATCGCAGCCGGCCTTGGCGTCGAGCTGCCGGCCCTTGATCAGGGCCGCCACCACCGCGAGGTCGATGCAGTTCGCGAGTTCGGCGAACACCGGCTGCTTGGCGGCGAGCTCGTCGTAGCAGGTCGTCATGGCAGCGCACCACTTCTTGGCGATGGCGTCGGTCGGGACGGCACCGCGCTTCATGCCGTCCTTCGAGGCGACGTCGCTTTCGGTCAGGCACGTCATCCGCCGGCCACCGATGCTCCAGGCCAACTCGTCCGGGTCGCGGGCGATCGGGTCGTAGTCGGGCTCGAGCCAGAATCGCGGCAACGTGGCGGCCCGGCCGCCGGCGGGGATCATGGCCAGGTAGCTCGGCAGCTCCTTCAGGCCCGACTCCTCGAGGCCCATCCCGATCCGCTTCATGCGATAGTCGGCCGCGACGAGCACGCGGGCGAAGCGGCTGTCGGTCGGCACGCCGCCGACGGACACCCGCTGGGGACCGAGCGCCTGCTCCATCGCGGTGAACGTGGCCTGCGGGTCGGAGCCCATGGTGCCCTGCCGCCGGAGCGTTGCCTGGAGCTTCGCGATGCCCTCGGGCGTGGGGTCGATCGAGCAGGTCATGCCGCCCGCACGGGCGGCCTCGATCGATCGCAGGCAGACGACGAGGTCTTCGAGGTGGAGCGGCGGCCGGCCACTCGTGGCCCCGACGATCGCGCCGGAACGGTCCACGACGAGCGCGTCGGACGGACCGCAGAGGAGCACGTCGTGGCCGACGGGATCGACGAACACGCGCTCGATCCGCTGGAGGCCGCCGAGGAACTGCACCTCGACCGGGAGCGGCGTGCCCTTCGCGACCGACTCCTTGACGGCCGCCGCGACGGCCTTGAGCGACACCGTGCGGGACGCGGCCGCCGCGCCCGACCAGCCGGCGTCGGTCAGGGCCCGGTTTCGCTCCGCCGCCAGCGCCTCGAGCGCCTTCGGATCGAGGCTGCGGACGATGCCGTCGGCATCGACCGAGATGCCGCCCACGGCCTGGTTGCCGAATCCACCGCCACCGAACTGGCCGAAGCAGACGCTCGTCGGCAGCAACGCGACCATGAAGAGCACGAGGCAGGCCGCGCGGCGGGCGGCGGGGACGCGGATCGCGGACATGAAGACCTCGCAGTGGCGGTACGGAACCCCGGGGGGCAAACCGACCCCGATGCTAGTAAGGCCCGCAATTTCCGGCAAACCCGGTTCTCTCGGGGAAACCCCGCCTTGGGACGGCCTCGCCAAGCGACCGCCGCTGGATCATGATGCAGGGATCCCTGCCCCCGCCCCGCCCCAAGCATGGCATGACCGCCGCATCCCAGACCTTTCTCCACGTGGTCGATCCCGCGATCGGCGAGAGCATCGTCCGGCTCCAGCCCGGGACGCGGGTGACGCTCGGCCGTGCGCCCGCCAACGACGTCGTCCTGCACGACGAGCGGGCCAGCCGGGTCCATGCGGAGATCACGACCGGCGCCGGTGGCTGGGTCGTCCGCGACCTGCAGAGCCGCAACGGCACCACCGTCAACGGTGTCCCGATCACGGCCGATCGGCCCCTCGCCGTCGGCGACGTGATCCGCATCGGCCTCGTGCAGATAGCCTTCGCGGATGGTGATCCGCCGACCGGCCCCGGCCAGTCGCTCGGCCCGTCCGACACGCTCGATGGCGACCTTCCCGCCGCCGCCGAGTGGACCGCGTCGATCACGCATCGCCGCAGCCGCAGCGGTCTCCTCGAGGCGATCCAGGAGTCGGCTGGCACGGCGCCGCGCGTGGGCCGCGCGGCCGCCGATCTCTGTCGTCTCGCCTTCGCGCTGGCCGGGGCGGACGACGCCCGCGGCATCGCGCGGCTCGCGCTCGACTCGGCGCTCCAGGGCACGGCGGCGACCCGCGGCGTGGTGCTGCTGCCCGCCCGGCTTGCCGACGCGGCCCACGACGCGGTGACGGTCGACATGGTCGCGCCGCTGGCATCGACCCCCGATCCCTGGGGCCGGTCGCTGCCCCACGCCGCCGCGGCGACGGTGCTGGTCACCGACGAGGCGGTGCTGGCGGCCGGCGACGGTGGCTCAGGGGCGGCGATCGCCGCGCCGATTCGTTCGCGGGGCCGGCCGGTCGGCGTGATGCACCTCGAAGTGGAGCCCGGGGGCGTGGCGACGCCCGACGACCTGGAGTTCGTGATGGCGGTCTGCGACGCGCTCGGCGTGGCGCTGGACAACCTCGCGGCCCGCGAGGTGCTTTCCACCAAGCTCGCCACCGCGGCCGACGAGAACGAGCGGCTCCGCCGCCGGCTCGGCGAGGAGACCCAGATGGTGGGCGCGAGCCCGGCGTTGCAGGGGATCCTCGGCCAGCTTCAGCGGGTGGCCACGACCAAGGCGACGGTGCTGGTTCGTGGCGAGAGCGGCGCGGGCAAGGAGCTCATCGCCCGCGCGATCCACGAGGCGAGCGATCGCAGCCGTGGGCCCTTCGTCTGCCTCAACTGCGCGGCGCTCTCCGAGACGCTCCTGGAGAGCGAGCTGTTCGGGCACGAGAAGGGCGCGTTCACCGGGGCGACCGAGCGGAAGATCGGCAAGTTCGAGGCCGCCCACCGGGGCACGCTGATGCTCGACGAGATCGGCGAGATGAGCCCCGCCATCCAGGCCAAGTTTCTCCGCGTGCTCGAGGGGCACCCGTTCGAGCGGGTCGGCGGCAGCGGCCGCGTGCAGGTGGACGTCCGCGTGGTCGCGGCCACGAACCGCGACCTGGAGAAGGCCGTGACCGCCGGGGACTTTCGCCGCGACCTCTACTTCCGACTCAAGGTGGTCGAGATCATGGTGCCGCCGCTCCGCCGGCGGCCCGAGGACATCGAGCCCCTCGCCCAGCATTTCCTCCACCGCTTCGCCAGCGACACGGGCCGCAAGCTGCGGGGATTCACGCCGGCGGCCGTCGAGGCGCTGCAGGCCTACCACTGGCCCGGCAACATCCGCGAACTCCGCAACGTGATCGAGCGGGCCGTGGTGCTCTCGCAGGGAGACTCGATCGACGCGCACGAACTGAGCCTGAGCCACCTCGCGGCGCCGGGTGACACCGACGCGGCCCTGCGGTCGGGGCCGTTCGTGCCGCTGACGATCGAGGAGGTTGAGCGGCGGCACGTGCTGGCCACGCTCGAGGCCGTGGGCGGTAACAAGACGAAGGCCGCCGCGATCCTCGGCATCGAACGTTCCACGCTCGACCGCAAGCTCGCGAAGTGGGCGAAGGTGTAGGCACCGCCGGCCCGCCTGTCTTCAGGAAGCCCAAACGCGTAAGCGATGGGGATGTCGTGGCGCACCGCGTCGCCCGGACGCGGCGGCACAAGCTTGGGAACCGCAGGTTGAAAACCTGCGGCCACGTTCGGGCCAGAACGGGGGCCACGGTCACTCGCCGAGTCCGAAGTACTTCTTCCAGTAGCTGGCCCCTTCCGGGCCGGGCTCCGGCGGCTTGGCGTCGGCTGACGGGCGGCCGCGGCTCCGGCGGGCCGCGCGGGCGTCGGCGAGCCACTCCTCGCACGAGACCGCCCGCGCCCGGCGGCGACGGGCCGCGGCCTGCAGCCGCCGGTCGCTCGAGACCACCACGAGGTGCGTGGGGGCCGTGTCGTCCTCGACGAGTTCCTCGATGAGCGAGTCGGCGTCGGGATACTCGCGGGCGAACCAGACGCGGATGCCGCCGTGCGAGAGCCGTGCCGGCAGGCCGTCGGGGGCGCGGGCCGCGTCGAAGACCACGATCGTGTCGGAGGCCTTCTCGCCGAGCAGGTCCACGAGCAGGTCGAGGAGCGCCGCCCGCGACTGCTCGAACCCCTTGGGCCCGCGGGAATCCCCGAACACGCCCGAGGCGTGGAGCAGGTTGTAGCCGTCGATGATCAGGGTCATTCAGCCGAGCCGGTACTTCACGCGGCCCCCCACGATCGTGGCCACCGCGCGACCCTGGAGCGTCCAGCCGTGGAACGGTGAGTTGACGCTCTTGGAGCGGAACGAGTTCACGTCGACCGTCCACGACAGGTTCGGGTCGATGAGCGTGATGTCGGCCACGGCCCCGGGTCGGAGCGTGCCCCGATTGATGCCGAGGATCTTCGCGGGGAGCGTGCTCAGGGCCGCGACCAGCCGCGGCCATCCCAGCCGACCGGTGTGCACCAGCCGCGTCACGGAGAGGCCCACGGCCGTCTCCAGGCCGAGGATCCCGAACGGGGCCCGGTCGAGTTCCAGCATCTTCTTCTCGCGGGCGTGCGGGGCGTGGTCGGTCGCGATGCAGTCGATCGTGCCATCGGCGAGTCCCTCGATGATCGCCTCGACGTCGGCGGCCGTCCGCAGCGGCGGGCTCATCTTGAAGTTGGAGTCGAAGCCCCGGAGGTTCTCGTCGGTGAGCGTGAAGTGGTGCGGGCAGGCCTCCGCGGTGACGCGGATCCCGCGCTGCTTGGCCGCGCGGATCAAGGCCACGCCGCCCCCCGTCGACACGTGCATGGCGTGGAGCCGGCCCCCGGTCACCTCCGCGAGGGCGATGTCGCGGCCGATCAGCACCTCTTCGGCGGCCGCCGGCATCCCGCCGAGGCCGAGCACGAGCGACACGAGCCCCTCGTGCATCACGCCCCCGCGCGAGAGCTCCAGCACCTCCTCGTGGGCGAGGATCGGCTTGTCGAACATCCGGCAGTATTCGAAGGCCCGCCGCATCAGCTCCGCGTCGTAGACCGGGGCGCCGTCGTCGCTGAAGGCCACGGCACCCGCCTCGACGAGCTGGCCGATCTCCGCGAGCTCCTTGCCCTCGCGGCCCCGGCTCACGCAGGCGACCACGAACACGTTGCAGGTGTCGGCCCGGGCGGCCTTCTGATGGATGAACTCCACGGCGGCCTGGGTGTCGAGCGGCGGCTCGGTGTTGGGGATGCAGGCCACGCTCGTGAAGCCCCCCGCCAGCGCCGCCCGCGTGCCGGTCTCGATCGTCTCGTCTTCCTCGCGGCCCGGCTCGCGGAGGTGGACGTGCATGTCGACGAGGCCGGGAGTGACCACGAGGCCCGTGGCGTCGATCGTCTCGTCAGCCTTGCCGATCGGCTGGGCGCCGGCGAGGCCCACGGCGACCACCTGCCCGTCGCGGACGAGCACGTCGTCGAGGCGGTCGATGTCCTGCGAAGGATCGACCACCCTGCCGCCGCGAATCAGGAGCGTGCCCATCGGGAATCCTCGTCAGGAGAGCCTGGTCGCCGCCGCGCCGCCGGCCCGCGGCCCGCACGTGAGCCAGAGCACCGCCATCCGCACCGCCAGGCCGTTGGCCACTTGGCCCAGGATCAGCGACTGCGGGCAGTCGGCCACCTCGGCGGTGACCTCGACGCCGCGGTTGATCGGGCCCGGTGCCAGGATGAGCAGGTCTTTCTTCGCCTGCTTCAGACGGTCGCGGGTCATGGCGTAGAGGTGGGCGTATTCGCGGACCGACGGGAAGGGGCGGGTGTTCTGCCGCTCGAACTGGATCCGCAGGAGGTTCAGCACGTCGCATCGCGGCACGATCGCGTCGAGGTCGTGCGAGACCTCGACCCCCAGTTCCCGCCAGCGGTCGGAGACGAGCGTGGGGGGGCCGCAGAGGATCACCTTGGCGCCGAGCTTGAGCAGGCCCCAGAGATTCGATCGCGCCGTGCGGCTGTGGGCGATGTCGCCGACGAGGCCCACCGTGATTCCCGAGAGGTCGCCGAGCCGCTCCCGGATCGTGAAGATGTCGAGCAGCCCCTGCGTGGGATGTTCGTGCGGCCCATCGCCGGCGTTGATCACGCCCACCGAGAGATGCTGCGCGAGCAGGTGGGGCGTGCCCGGCGTCTGGTGGCGGACGACGGCTGCATCCACCCCCATCGCCTCGAGGTTCTTGGCGGTGTCGATGAACGACTCCCCCTTCGACAGGCTGCTCGATGAGGCCGAGAAGTCGATCACGTCGGCCCCGAGTCGGCGGGCGGCGAGGGCGAAGCTCGTCTTCGTGCGGGTGGAGTTTTCGAAGAACAGCGTGACGATCGTGGTGCCGCTCAGCACGGCGAGTTTGCGGCGGCAGCCGTCGGTCGCCTCCTTGAACAGGGTCGCGGTGTCGAGCAGCGTGCGGATCTCGTCGGACGTGAGCCGTTCGAGGTCGAGCAGGTGCCGATGCCGCCAGTGCGCGGGCACGGTCTCGTGGGAGAGGGCGGCGGTGCTCATGCGGCGCTGGGAACGAGCGGTTCGGGCACGGATATGACGTCGGCGCGGTGGCCACGCGCCGCGCCGGGCGGCGGGGAGTTTAGCAGAGTCAGCGGGATCTGCGGGGTCGGTGGCCGTTCGGGTGGGGGGGCGGAAGGTTGGCCTTGCTCTCACGGACGCCTGCTCCCTACCTTCCCGCCGCGTTTGGAACCGGACCCTGGCGGCCGGCCGCGAGGCCCCGCCGCATGTCGAGCATCCATTCATGAGCGGCTCCGTCTGTTCGATCCGGGCATCCTGGGCGGCCATGCTCGCCGTCGTCGCCGTCGCGACGAGCGGCTGCACCTCCGCCATCAGCACCGCCTATCTTCGCGACACGTTCTGGGATCTCGCCGACCATGCCGCGGAGGAGGAGCCGAAGCAGGCTGCCGACTCGGCGTCGGGGGAGCCTGCGGCGGAGGGCTCCGAGACGGCGGCCGCCGATGCGGAGCGGCGCGAGGCCGCGATCGACGAGGCGGTCGCTCGGCTGACGAAGATCGGGGCACTCGACGACGCGGCCCGTGGCACGCTCATCGAGACCCTGCAGCGAACCCAGCAGGAAGACTGGCCGGTCGTCGTCGAGGCGTTCGCCACCTCGCTCGCCGCCACCGCACCCGCCCTCTCGGCGTCGGCGGAGGACGAGCCGGATCCGGCGCCCGCTCCGGTCGCCGTGATCGCCGCCGCGCACACGGTCGCCAAGGCCGATCTCGACGGGGCCGTCGTGCCGCCGCCTGCCCCGGAGCCGCTCGCGTTGCCAGCCGAGGCCAAGCCCGTGGCGCTGGTGCCGGCCCCGGCCCATGCGGACCTGGCGGCGAGCCTCGTGCCGGCCGCGCCGGAGCCAGCGATGCCGGCCGAGCCAGTGGCCGTCGTCCCGGCGCCCACGTTCACCGTCCGCAACGCCTGCTTCGCCACCCGGGTTCAGGCCTGGGGCGTGGTCGACCGGTTTCCCGAGGCCCGCTTCCGTCCCGGGCAGGACCTGATCGTGTACTTCGAACTCGACCAGCTCTCGTCGGGTCGGTCCGCGGCCGGGCACACCACGTGCATCGACGCCGCGCTCACGCTCGTCGCGGCCGACGGGACGACGATCCGTGACTGGAGCTTCGAGCCGATCGCCGAGACCTGCGCCTCGCAGCGGCACGATTACTTCGCCCGTTACGTGATCCGCCTGCCGGAGGCCGCCGCGGTGGGGCCATGCCAGCTCGACGTCGTCGTGATTGATACACTCGCCGGCACGAAGGCCCGCACGAGCCTGCCGCTCGAGATCGTCGCCGAGTCCCGCTGAGGTCGGTTCGGCGGCCGCAGGGCCGCGGACCGTCGGGTTTCACGCGATGCAGATGCCATCCCCGATCCTCGGCACCGAACGACTCGAGAAGACGTTCGCCGGAGGCGACGGCGAGGCCACGGTGGCCGCCGTCCGCGGGGTGACCCTGGGCGTGGACCGCGGGCAGTTCGTGGCGATCACGGGCGCCTCGGGGTCGGGTAAGAGCACGCTGCTCCACATGCTCGGCGGGATCACGCGGCCGACCGCGGGTCGCGTGCTGCTCGAGGGGGTCGATCTGGCGACGCTCGACGACGACGCGCTCGCCGCGATCCGCCGCCGCCGGATCGGGTTCGTGTTTCAGCGATACAACCTGCTCCCGGAACTCTCACTCGTCGAAAACGTCTCCCTCCCGCTGGCGCTCGACCGCGTCGCGCCGGCCCGCTGCGAGGCGGCGGCCCTGGCGGCGCTCGAGGCGGTCGGCATGGCGCACCGGGCGACGCATCGGCCCGACGGGCTGTCGGGGGGCGAGCAGCAGCGCGGAGCGATCGCCCGGGCGCTGGTCACCGACCCGGCGGTCGTGCTCGCCGACGAGCCCACGGGGGCCCTCGACTCCGCGAACTCGGCCCGCGTCGTGGAGCTCCTCGCCCGCCTCGTCGCTGATCGAGGGCAGACCGTGGTCCTGGTCACCCACGATCCCACCGTGGCGGCCGCCGCGGGCCGCGTGGTTCGCATGCGGGACGGCGAGATCGAGTCTGATTCGGCGGGGAACCCCCGGCCATGAGGCTCGGCGGGCTGCTCCTCCGGCAGTGGAGCCGCCGCCCCGGGCGGGCGCTGGCCGCGGCCGCGAGCGTGGCGGTGGCGGTCGGCGCGGTCGTGGCCACGTGGACGGCGGCCGACGCCTCGCGGCAGGGCTACCAGCGGCTCACCGAGGCGATCGCGGGCGTGCCCACGATCGACGTCACGGCCCGCGACGGGCAGCGGTTCGACGCCTCGGCCGTGCCCCGTCTCGCCGACGTGCCGGGCGTGCGGGCGGTCGTGCCGCTCTTCTATCGGCCGTCGCTCGTCCGCGTGGGCGAGAGCCGGCTCCGCGAGGTGGCGGTGGGCGTCGATGTGGAGGCCCTGGTGGCGGAGGGACTGCTCGCGCTCGAGTCGGGCGAGCCGTGCCGCGAGGAGGACGAACTGGTGCTCGATGCCACGCTCGCCAAGGGGCTCGGTGTGAGCGTGGGGGACGAGGTGCTGTTCTTCGCCCGGCGGCGGATCGCGCGGATGCGGGTCACCGGCCTCGCGGCCACGGACTCGCTCCGCTGGTTCGCGGAGGGGGCCACCGTCGTCGTGGACATCCAGGTGCTCGAGTCGATGTCGCTGGCGACCGCGGAGGTCGATCGCGTGCGGATCGCGCTCGCCCCCGGCGCCTCCCGCGACGACGCGCTGGCGGCGGTCGCGCGGCGTCTGCCGGAGACGCTGGCGGCCGACGTGCCCGCAGGCCGGGCCAGCCTCGCAGAAGACGTCTTGCATTCGGCCAATCTGGGGCTCGATTTCGTGACGGCGCTGACGCTCGCGATGGCCTGGTTCATCGTCGGCAACGCGATGCTGATGAACGTCGCCGAGCGGCGGCGCGGGCTGACGCTGATTCGCGTGCTCGGCGGCACCGGTCGCCAGGTCCGCAGGCTCGTGACCGTCGAAGCGGCGCTCCTCGGCGGCCTCGGCGCCGCGGTCGGGGCCGCCGTCGGCCTCGCGGCGGCCGCCCCGATCTCCGCCGGGATCTCGCGGGCTCTGCAGACGACCGCCCCGGGTGTCGCCGTGCATCCGCTGCTCGTCCCGGTGGCGGTGGCGCTGGGGGTCGTGATCGCGGTGGCCGCGGCCTGGTGGCCAGCTCGCCAGGCCACGTCGATCGACCTGCTCGAGGGGCTGTCGGCACTGCCCGCCGAGCCGCCGCGGGAGTCGATGCGCGGCCTGCTCGTGGCCGCCGCCGGCCTGACCGCCGTGGCGCTCGCCTGCGAACTCGCCATGGCCTACGGCTTCCTGCCGCCGCGGGCGTCGGTGGTGTCGGGCGTGGTGCTTCTGCTCGCCTTCGTGGCCTTCACACCGCTGCTCCTGATCCCGCTCGTGCGACTCCTCGGCCGACTCGTGCCCTCGCGCTGGCGGATCGAGGGCGCGCTGGCCGTGTCGCAGATCGCCCGCCAGCCGATCCGCACGGCGCTCACGGCGGGCGTCCTCGTGGTGGCGGTGAGCAACGGCATCGGGCTCGGCCACGCGATCCGCGACAGCGTCGACGACGTGCTCGGCTGGTACGCCAAGATGCTCAAGGCCGACTGGGTGCTCACGCAGGCCGGTGCGCTGTCGGTGTCGCGGCAGGACCGCGGGGCCGCCTCGCGGGCCATGCAGGAGGAGGTCGGCCGGCTCGACGGCGTGGCCGACGTGGAGGGGATCGGTGTGGCGACGGGTCGGATCGGCGGAAAAGCCTGCGTGGTCGTGGCCCGCGACCTGCCCGCCGGCCTGCCGCTGCCGCTCGCGCCCGTGGACGTCACCGAGGCCGACGTGCGCGCGGCGCTCGAGCGGGGTGAGGCGGTGGCCGGCACGGTGCTGGCCCAGCGGACCGGCCTCAAGGCGGGCGACGAGGCGCTCGTGGAGGTATTCGGACGCAGCACGCCCGTTCGCGTCGCCGCGCTCGTCGTCGACTACACCTCGGGGGGCGCGTCGCTCGTGGTCCGTCGCGATGCCGCCCGGCGGCTGTTCGGCATGGAGGCGGCCGACGTGCTCCTCGTGACCGCCGCCGAGGGCCGGTCGGCGGCCCTCCGCGAACCGCTCGAGGCGATCGCCCGCAGCCACTCCATGGTGCTGCGGTCCTATGGCGACCTGCGGGGCTTCATCGACCGGATCGTGTCCGGCGTGGTCGGCTCGCTCTGGTCGATTCTCGGCCTCGGCTTCGTGGTCGGCAGCCTGGGCGTGGCCAACACCGTCACCATGAGCGTGCTGGAGCAGCAGCGGTCGCTTGGGCTCCTCCGGGCGGTGGGCATGCGCCGCGGACAGGTGGTCGCCCTGGTGGTGCTGCAGAGCATGCTCCTCGGAGCCGCCGCCGGGATCATCGGTCTCGTGTCGGGCGTGACGACCGCGCTGTTCATCCAGTTCGCGAGCCAGCCGCTGCTCGGCCATCCGCTCGCGATGCACATCCGCCCCGGCGTGGTGATCGCCAATCTCCTCGCGGCCCTCGTAGTGACGGCGGTGGCGGCCTGGCTGCCCGCCCGCCGGGCCGTGAACCTCGATCTGCTCGAGGCGATGTCGGCGGAGTGACGTGGGTTCTGGCCCACTGAAAGTGGCCGCAGGTTTTCAACCTGCGGTGCCGGACAGTGGCCTCGCCGCTCGGGGCTGCCCATGCCCGTCGCCGGACGCTCGCTGCGCCCATCCTGGGCTCCGCTCGCTCGCTGCTTTCTCCGCTTCGCCATCCTGGCTGCGCGGAGAAAGCAAACGCCGGCTCTCGGGCATGGGCAGCCCCTCGCTCCGCCAAAAAGTGGCCGCAGGTTTTCAACCTGCAGTTTCTCCAGATTTGGTGGCTGTCACCTTTTCACCCGATGTCGAGCCAGCGGGGGAGCGGGGCGTCGGCGTCGAGGCCGAGGATGCCGCGGAGGTCGGCCAGTTCCGCGTCGTCGAGCGATACGAACACCACCGGATCCTGCACGAGCGCGGGCTCGACGAGCCGCCAGCCCGTGATCGTCGTGCCGTCCATGATCGGCGCCCGGCCGTAGCCATACATCATGTTGTCGACGTTCTCGAAGAAGTTGCGGAGCACGACCGCCTCCGGCCGCGGACGGCGGACGTAATACAACTCGATGACGTCCCGCCAGAAGTGCGGTACGAACTTCTCGCCGACATCGGCGATCCCGTAGCGGTCGCGATTGGTGCCCGCGATGCAAGTCGGAAGCCGGCCGGGCGTCAGGCCGCGGTCGCGGCCACGGGCTTCGAGGCAGCCGAGGAGGTTGATCGAGAAGTCAGCGCTGAAGCAGTCGTCGCAGATGAGCACCAGGTCGCCGAGGTCGGCCGGCCCCCCCTGCCCCGCCCGCGTTGCTGCCCCGTCGAGCAGGGCGTCGGCCAGCCGCTCGAAGCGGATGTGGTAACTCTGGATCTCGGTCGGCAGGCCGTGGCCGAGCACGACGACCGTCACGGGGGTCGTGCCGCTCGCCGCGGCGCGGACGGCGGCCAGGAAGTCGGCTGCGACCGACTCGAGCGTGTCGCCGGCGTCGTCCTTCTTGAAGATCGTGGTGGTGCCCCCGTAGGCCGCGGCGATCGTCGTGATCTCCTTCGGTCCGAGGCCCGTCGCCGGATCGAGCAGGCCGATCACCGCCCGCCCGGGCGCGAGCACCGGCGCGGAGGCGGTTCGCGTCCGCACCCGGTCGACGAGGTCGGCGAGTTTCGCGAGCGCCTTCACCCGGTCGGCCTCCGACAGCATCGCGAGTCGGTCGGCGTGCTGGAGCGCCAGGTGATGGACCGCCGGCTCGATCTGCCGCCAGTGCTTCGCGTCGCACGGCCGAGCCGCGAGCACCGCCGGCGCGATGTCGTGCTGAAAGGCCGCGACATCGGCTGGAATCACTCCCGTGTCGGCCGCGGACGACACGGCGGCGGTCGCAGACAGCCCCATACAAAACAGCGCGACGAGCGAGGGGCTGCCCATGCCCGGGAGCCGGCGTTTGCTTTCTCCGCGAAGCCACGATGGCGAAGCGGAGAAAGCAGCGAGCGAGCGAAGGGCAGGATGCCCGCAGCGAGCGTCCGGCGACGGGCGTGGGCAGCCCCGAGCGGCGTGTGGGGCCGGCATGTCCCCATCGCTTACGCGATTGGGCTTCCTGACGGGGGCCACTGGCGACGGGCAGGTCACGTGTCGATGACTCCTTTCACGACGTGGCCGTGCACGTCGGTGAGCCGGAACTGGCGGCCCTGGTAGCGGTAGGTGAGCTTCGTGTGGTCGATGCCCGCCAGGTGCATCATCGTCGCCTGCATGTCGTGGATGTGCACGGGGTCGGCCGTGATGTTCCAGCCGTAGTCGTCGGTCGAGCCGTGCACGTGGCCCCCCTTCGCGCCGCCGCCGGCGAGCAGGAACGAGAAGGCGCGGCCGAAGTGGTCGCGGCCCTTGGGGTTGGCCGGATCGCCCTGGCCGAAGGGCGTGCGGCCAAACTCGCCCCCCCAGGCCACGAGGGTGTCGGCGAGCAGGCCGCGGTCCTTGAGATCTTGGATCAGCGCCGCCGACGGGGCGTCGGTGTCGCGGCACTGCACCTCGAGCTGCGTGAACAGGTTCTGGTGCTGGTCCCAGCCGGCGTGCATCAGCTGCACGAACCGCGTGCCCCGCTCCAGGAGCCGCCGGGCGACGAGGCAGTTGAAGGCGAAGCTCCCCTTCGTTCGCACGTCGGGGCCGTAGCGGTCGAGCACGTGCTGCGGCTCGTCGGAGAAGTCGACAAGGTCGGGCACGCTGGCCTGCATGCGGTAGGCCATTTCGTATTGGGCGATCCGCGTGTCGATCTCCGGATCGCCGTAGTCGGCGAGGTGCGCCGCGTTCATGGCGGCCAGATCGTCGAGGAGGGCGCGGCGGGAGGCGCGGCTCACGCCGGCCGGATTGGCGAGATAGGGCACCGGATCGCCGGTGTTGCGGAACTTCACCCCCTGGTAGCGCGACGGGAGGAAGCCGCTGCCCCAGTAGTAGTCGAAGAACAACTGGCCGCAGGTCTTGCCCTTGTCGCTCGAGGTCATCACCACGAAGGCGGGCAGGTCGTCGGTCTCGCAGCCGAGGCCGTAGCTCAGCCAGGCGCCCATGCTCGGCCGGCCCGGCACCTGCGATCCCGTCATGAAGAACGTCACGCCCGGGGCGTGGTTGACCGCCTCGGTGTTCATGCTCCGCACGAGGCAGAGGTCGTCGGCGAGGCCGCCGAGCTGGGGCAGCAGCGTGCTCATCTCCATGCCGCAGCGGCCATACTTCGTGAACGGCTTGAGGGGTGCCACGACCGGCCACTTCGCATAGCCGCTCGACATCGTGGAGAGCCGCGTGGAGCCGCGCACGCTCTCGGGCACGTCCTGCCCCGGCCGCTCCATCAGCACCGGCTTGGGGTCGAAGAGGTCGATGTGCGACGGCCCGCCCCCCTGCCAGAGCATCACCACCCGCTTCGCCTTTGGAGGGTGATGCGGCAGGCCGGGCAGCCCGGGCGTGCCGGATGCGGCCGCGTCGCGGGCCAGGAGCGAGGCGAGGGCCACCGAGCCGATCCCCATGCCGGCGGAGCCGAAGAGCTGCCGGCGGGTGACCCGGCGGACGTTCTCGTGGTGGAGGTCGTGCATGCTCATTCCCTCGTCAGCGCTTCGTCGAGATTCAGGATCGCGAGGCACACGCTCGCCAGGGCCGCGTGCTCCGCGGGATCGA
>Ga0208249_1000035_pt1 | contig 40549 bp, 26 predicted proteins | sample CryBogmetaGMA1M_FD_184546 | JGI IMG/M metagenome (GOLD analysis project Ga0208249, IMG submission 184546) | Freshwater microbial communities from Crystal Bog, Wisconsin, USA - MA1M (SPAdes) | ecosystem: Environmental > Aquatic > Freshwater > Lake | place: Crystal Bog, Wisconsin, USA | collected...
CACCGGGTGACGGTCTCGGAGGGGGGGGTTCCGGACGAGATCCGCGACGATCAGGGGAAGGTCGCAGCCTGGCTCGGCAAACTCGCCGGGCGTCCGCTCCCTGGGCGATATGGCACGATCGCGACCTCGCCGCTCGAGGTCGCCGTCGGCTCGTCAGATGGCACGCTTGATCTCGTTTTGGTGAGGTGATCGTCCCGCGGTCATTGGCCATTTCCGCCGCCGGCCCGGCCCGACTCCCGGCGGTTGGCGGCGAGCCGTGCAAAATCCCCGCACAGGCGTCAGAATGCCCCCCGGGCACGATTCATACGCACCGAAGGGGGTTTGCATGGCAGGCGGGACAGGAACATCGGGACGGAAGGTCCGGATCGCGGTCGTGGGGCTCGGGTTCGGGGCAGAGTTCATCCCCATCCACCAGCGCCATCCGCACGTCGAGCTCGTGGCGATCTGCCAGCGATCCCAGGACAAGCTCGATCAGGTCGGGAAGCAGTACGGCGTCGAGCGCCGCTACACGAGCTACGCCGATCTCCTCAAGGACAGCGACGTCGACGCCGTCCACATCAATTCGCCGATCCCCGACCATGCTCCGATGACGCTTGCCGCCCTCGAGGCGGGCAAGCATGTGATGTGCACTGTGCCGATGGCGACGAGCGTCGACGACTGCCGGAAGATCGTCGAGCTCGCCGCCAAGACGGGGCTCAAGTACATGATGGCCGAGACCGTCGTCTACGCCCGCGAGTTCCTCTTTATCAAGCAGATGCACGACCGGGGCGAGCTCGGCAAGATCCAGTTCGTTCAGGCGAGCCATCAGCAGGACATGGACGGCTGGCCCAACTACTGGCCCGGCCTCCCGCCGATGCACTACGCCACGCACTGCGTCGGGCCGTGCCTGGCGCTCGAGCGAAAGGATGCCACGGAGGTGAGCTGCTTCGGGTCGGGGCGGATCCGGGAGGAGCTGATCGGCAACTATGGCTCGCCGTTCGCCATCGAAAGCGCGCACGTCAAGCTCCGCGACAGCGATGTCGTGGCCCGGGTGATCCGCTCGCTGTTCGACACAGCCCGGCAGTACCGCGAAAGCTTCGATGTCTACGGCACGAAGAAGAGCTTCGAGTGGCAGCTCTGCGAAGGGGAGGAGCCGGTCCTCCACACCGCCAAGGTGCCGGAGCCCGAGATCCCGAAGCGCGTGCCGGTGCCCGACTTCGCCCACCTCCTCCCGGAGCCGATCCAGCGGTTCACGACCGGGGGCGTGTACGACGCCGACGATCACCAGCATCTCTCCTTCACGCAAGGCGGCGGCCACGGCGGCAGCCATCCGCACCTCGTCCACGAGTTTGCCTCGGCGCTCGTCGAGGGACGCGACCCCTACCCCAACGCCCGGCAGAGTGCCAACTGGACCTGCACAGGGCTGCTGGCGCACGAGTCGGCCCTTGAAGGGGGCGTGATCAAGAAGCTCCCCGAGTGGTCGATGAGCTCCTGAATCGCAAGCCCTGAGTAAAAACCCTCACGGCCCGTCCGGCGTCCGCGCCGGGCGGGCCGTGTCGTTTCCGGGGATGGCGGGGGCACCAGACGCAACGCGTCCTGGAACCTCTGCCGGTTTCGGGTGTCCCAGGGTCCTTCCGCCCAGCGACGCGAGAAAGATGATTGCACCGGCGGCGACGGCGGGAACGGCACAGGCAAAGCCGGGCCAATAGTCAGACGAATCACCGAAAAAGGAGAGGATCAGCGTGAACCAACAAGCCAGCGAAACGATGCTGAAGAGAAGGAGACCAACCAGCAGCCGTCCAACGGACAATGGTGGCCTCGGAGCAGGCTCCGTCGGGGCATCGAGCACGGCTGGAGCTTGGTAGGGATTTGATTCGGACAGCATCTCGCTTCTGAGGTCGAGGGGCTGCGTCTGCGAATCATTGATTGCGTTTGCCGCGCGGAACGGCCGCGGGCGGACGAGCCACCAGCTCGCCGCGACGGCCGCACCGAAGATCGTGTAGGCCGTCACGAACACCCACGGGGGGGCCTGCCAATAGAGGAGGCGGCCGAGCCAGTGGGCGACAAAGGCGCCTGAGTAGGTGGCCTCGCCGGCAGCCGCGCGGAGGGAGTCTTCGAGCGAGGTCAGTGGGCAGGTGACGCCCACCCACGCCTCCGCGACCACCAAGCCGATCGCCGCCAGATGGAGCGCCCGGAAGGAGGGGTTGCGGACCGATCGCCACCGCAGCGCCCCGCCGACGAGAATCGCCACCAGGCCCAGGACGACGAAGGCCACGAAACCAGCGTGGAGGGCGAGGACGGCGTCGGCGAGGAGGCGGGCGGTGGTGGCGCTCATCGTGGTTTTCCTCGGTGTCGCGGTCGCTCCAGCGGGCCTTCTCGCGGGAGTACCCTGGTCGAAAGACCGCTATACTGGAGTTCTTCCAAGCATAATTCCGCAGGCCGCTGAGGAGACTTCTGCATGCGTCCGGTATCAGTTCGCGCGAGCGGTTTTTGGCTGCTCGGCCTGGTCGCCCTCGGGTTGCTGAGTGCTCCACGGACGGTTGCGGCGGCCGCTCCGGCCGACGAGCCGCTCCGCGTCCTCTTCCTCGGCGACCAGGGGCACCATCGCCCCGCTGACCGATTCGCGCAGCTCCAGCCGGTGCTTGCCGGCCGCGGCATCGAGCTTGTTTATACGGAGCGGCTCGAGGACCTCGATCGGGCGGTCCTCGGCCGGTATGACGCGCTTGCCGTCTACGCCAACATCGATGAGCTCCCGGCCGAGCGCGAAGCGGCGATCGTCGACTTCGTCCGCGCTGGCAAGGGCCTCGTGCCGCTCCACTGTGCGAGCTTTTGTTTTCGCAATTCGCCCGTCTGGGTCGACATGGTCGGCGCCCAGTTCCAGCGCCACGACGGCGGCGAGTTTCGGACGACGAATCTCGCTCCCGACCATCCGATCATGAAGGATTTTCAGGGCTTCCAAAGCTGGGACGAGACTTACGTCCACACCCGCCACAACACCAGAGGTCGCACCGTTCTCGAGGAGCGCGTCGAGGGGGATCTCCACGAGCCGTGGACGTGGGTCCGCAACGAAGGGAAGGGGCGCGTCTTCTACACCGCCTGGGGGCACGATCAGCGCACCTGGGGCCATCCCGGCTTCCACAACCTCGTCGAGCGCGGCATCCGCTGGGCGGCCGGCCGCGACCCGGCCGACGCCGGCCCGTATGTCGATCATCCGAAGATGAACGTCCTCCCCGAGGGGCTTGCCGCCTTTGAGTTCGTCCCGGCGAAGGTCCCCGCCTACGACCCCAGCGGCAAGCAGTGGGGGGTGCAGCTCGAGCCGGTCTCCGAGATGCAGGCGCCCCTGTCGCCCGAGGAATCGCGGAAGCATGCCCTCGTGCCGGAGGGTTTTCAGGTCGGGCTCGTGGCCTCCGAGCCGGTCCTTGCAGCCAAGCCGCTGGCGATGGCCTTTGATGCCCAAGGCCGGCTGTTCATCGCCGAAAGCCTCGACTACCCCAACGAGATCGTCCTCCCCGGCGACGGTGAGGGGCACGACCGGATCGTCCGCTTGGACGACACCGATGGCGATGGCGTCTGCGACGCGCGCACGATCGTCGCCGCAGGGCTCTCGATTCCCACGAGCCTCCTCCACCACGGCAATGGCTGGATCGTGGCCCAGGCCCCGTCGATGCTCTTTCTTTCCGACGCCGATGGCGACGGCATCTGCGAGAAGCGGGAGGTCCTCTCGACCGGCTGGGGCACGAGCGACACCCACTCAGGCCCCAGCAACCTTGCCTGGGGTTTTGACGGCTGGGTGTACGGAATGGTCGGCTATTCCGGCTTCAATGGCGAGGTCGGCGGCGAGCCAGTCCGCTTCGGGGCCGGCTTCTTCCGCTTTCTGCCCGACGGCTCGAAGCTCGAGTTCCTCCGCAGCACGAACAACAATTCCTGGGGCTTTGGTTTCTCGGAAGAGGGCCTCGTCTTCGGCTCGACGGCCAACGGCAATCCCAGCGAGCACATGCCGCTGGCCAACCGGGTTTACGAGCGCGTCCGCGGCTGGAGCGCCACGACCCTCGGCGGGATCGCCGGCAGCCCGTCGATGGAGATCGCCAAGCGTCTCGACGGCAGCGATGCCCCGGTCCGGCAGGTCGACCATTTCGGGAAGTACACCGCCGCCGCCGGCCACCGGCTCTACACGGCCCGCGCCTATCCGCGCGAATACTGGAATCGCACGGCCTTCGTCTGCGAGCCGACCGGCCACATCGTCTCCACCTTCGAGCTCACCCCCCGCGGCGCCGGCTTCTCGAGCCGGATGGCCTGGGATCTCCTCGCCAGCGACGATGAATGGACGGCGCCGATAGCCGCCGAGGTGGGCCCTGACGGTCAGGTGTGGGTGGTCGATTGGTACAACTACATCGTCCAGCACAATCCCACGCCGGCCGGCTTCGAGAACGGCAAGGGGAACGCCTACGAGACGCCGCTTCGCGACAAGAGCCACGGTCGGATCCTCCGCGTCGTCCACGAAAGCGCCGCGGCCACCCCCGCAGCCTCTCCGACGCGCGACCTCGCTGCCGCCACGTCGGAAGAACTCGTGGCGATGCTCGCCGACGACAACCTCTTCTGGCGGATGCGGGCCCAGCGGACGCTCGTCGATCGGGCATCGCGGCAACTCGGGCCCGCTCTCGATGTCGTCGCGGCGCTTGTCGGCCTCGTGAAAAACCGCACCGTCGACGCAATCGGCCTCGATCCCGGCGCGATCCACGCCCTCTGGACGCTCTCTGGCATGAGGCTGCTCGGCGACGCCGACATCACCGTCCTCGACGCCGTTCGCGGCGCTCTCAAGCACCCGTCGGCCGGCGTCCGCATGAATGCGATCAAGGTGCTGCCGCGCGACGCGGCGACGGTCGCTGCCATCGACCGGGCCAAGCTCCTCGACGATTCCTCGCCGATCGTCCGCCTGGCTGTTCTCGAAGCGCTCTCCGAGTGTCCGCCGCTCGACCTCGCGGCGGAGCTCGTCGTTCGCGCCCTTCAGGATTCGCGCACGCTCTCCGATCCGATCCTCGCCGACGCTGCCACGAGCGCTGCGGCGGTCCAGGCGGCCGGGGTTCTCCCGGCGCTCCTCGACCGGGAGCCGGCGAAGGCGGCCGGGTTGCCTCCGGCGGCGCTCTTCCCGGCGCTGCTCGTGGCCGATGCCGGTCCGCCGTCGCCGCAGCTTCTCGCGCTCGTTGGCCGGGTTGCCGAACATGTGGCGCGGGAGGGAGATGCCGAGGCGGTCGGCCGGACGCTCGTGAAGCTCGCCGAGGCCGACGCAGCCACGGCCGCGGCGGCCCTCGAAGGGCTTTCGCGCGGCTGGCCGAAGGGGAAGGCTGCCGCCTTCGACGCGGCGACCGAGGAGGCGATCGTAGCGCTCGTCGACCGGCTCCCCGCCTCGTCGCAGGGGCAACTGGTGACCCTCGTTCAGCACACCGGCAGCCGGGCGCTCGACGCCCATGTCGGGAAGATCAGTGAATCGCTCCTCACCGATCTTGATCAGGCCGAGGCTGAGGATGCCAAGAGGATCGAGGCCGCCGAACGCCTCGTCGCCCTCCGCCCTGCCGATGCGGAGCTTGTCGGCGAGCTCCTTGCGCGAGTTGGCGGCCGCTCGAGCCCGCAGCTTTCCGCTGGTGTCGTTGCCGCCATCGGCCGGTCGACGGCGCCCGAGGCCGCCGGGCTGATCCTCGACAAGCTCGCCACGCTCACGCCGGCCGTCCGTGATGCCGCGCTCCGCGCGGTGCTTGCCAACCGCGAGTGGGCGGCGCAACTCGTCGATCGGCTCGAGGCGGGCTCGGTGGCCGTCACCGATGTACCGCTCGTCGAGCGCGGCAAGCTCACCGAGCATCCCGACCGTGCGGTCCGCGAGCGAGCCAGGAAGGTGATCGCCCAGGGGGGCGGCTTGCCGAGCGCCGACCGCCAGAAGGTGATCGACGAAGTCCTCCCCGTCGTTCTTGCCGGCGGCGATGCGCCGCGCGGCAAGGCGCTCTTCAAGGAGCAGTGCGGCAAGTGCCACACCCATTCCGGCGAAGGGGGGAAGGTGGGGCCGGAGCTGACCGGGATGGCGGTGCATCCGCCGCAGGAGCTCCTCATCCACATCCTCGATCCCAACCGCTCCGTCGAGGGCAACTACCGCTCTTGGACGGTGACCACCGACGACGGCCGCGTCGTCACGGGGCTCCTCGCCGCCGAGAGCCGAACAGCCGTGGAGCTCGTCGACGCCGAGGGGAAGCGGCATCCGATCCAGCGCGACGAGATCGATGAGTTTCAGCCCTCCCCCAATTCGCTCATGCCGGTCGGCTTCGAGAAGCAGATCCAGCCGAAGGGATTTGCCGATCTCCTCGCCTTCCTCACCGCCAAGGGGAAGTATGTCCCGCTGCCACTCGACAAGGCGGCCACGGTCGTGACCACGAAGGGGATGTTCTTCGAGCCGGATGGCGACGTCGAGCGCCTCGTGTTCCCCGACTGGAAGCCGAAGATGGTGGGAGCCGTCCCGTTCGTGCTCGTCGACCCGCAGGGAGACACGATCCGCAACGCCGTCATGCTCCACGGGCCGCAGGGGAAGATTGCCCCGCAGATGCCGAAAGCCGTGTCGCTTCCCTTGGGAAGCCCGGCCGCGGCGATCCACATCCTCGGCGGGATCTCCGGCTGGGGCTGGCCGGCAACCCGCGAGGAATCGACCTCGATGATCGTCCGCCTCGTCTATGCCGACGGCACCACCGAGGATCATCCGCTCGTGAACGGCCGTCACTTCGCCGACTACATCCGCCGCGTCGATGTCCCGGAGAGCGAGTTTGCCTTCGACCTCGCCGGCCGACAGATGCGCAAGCTCGTCGTTCATCCCGGCAAGGAGATGAGCATCGAGCGGATCGACCTCATCAAGGGGGACGATCCGACGGCGCCTGTGGTCATGGCGCTGACGGCGGAGATGCGGTAGCGAACTGTCGCCGGATCGGCGGACAGAGGAACGCGCGAACGGGCGTCAGGCACGGCGGCCGCGAGGAAGGACCGCGGCGCTCGCGGAAGGCTCACGATGTGAGTTTTCCATGGGCACACGGCGTCTGAATGAACCAGGGCTATTGTTCGTGAGGCTTCGGCCTTCCGCGTGATCCCCCCGGTCACGTCCTGCCCCGGTTCTCCCGCCCCCCTGGAGCGACCGATGCTCTCTTCCGTGCTCCGCCGCTGCTGCGGCGTTTTGGCCTTGGTTCTCGTCGCTGCCATTGGCCCTGCCTTGGCGGGCTGTGCCAAGCAGGAGTTTCAGAACATGCGTCAGCCGACGCATGCCGTCCAGGGGCAGGTGACGCTCGACGGCAAGCCAGTGGCGAACGCGACGATCGTCTTCAAGCCGGTCGATGCGGCGAAGTTCAAGTGGCGCGAGCAACCGCAGGCGAAGAGTGACGCGGAGGGCCGCTTTACCGTCTTTACCTACGAGGCCAACGACGGCGCGCCGGCCGGCGATTACAAGGTGGGCATCGCGGTTCTCGCAGCGGCCGAGGAAGAGGGGAGCGATCAGATCCGCCGCGACAAGTCGGCGCCGAAGATCCCCGCCCGCTACGGCGACGCTGCGACCAGTGGCCTGACGGCGAAAGTCGAGGCCAAGCCGACCGAACTCCCCCCCTTCGAACTCACCTCGCGCTGACAAGAAGCGCGATTCCGGCATCTCCGCTCTGTCGATGGTTCCTGTCTTCCATCCATTCATGTAAGGGGTCTCTCCATGGTCAGGTCCCGTTCCCGAGACGCGGGGTTCACCCTCGTCGAACTCCTCGTCGTCATCGCCATCATCGGCACGCTCGTTGGCCTTCTCCTTCCGGCCGTCCAGGCGGCCCGTGAGGCGGCTCGTCGCTCCTCCTGCCAAAACAACCTCAAGCAGATCGGCCTGGCGATCCTCAATTTCGAAAGCGCGAAGAAGTTCTATCCGCCGGCGCGGGCCGATGCGGCCCCCGGCTATCCCGTGACGGAGCTTTCCATTCCCGCCCCGGCGAGCGGCGCGATCCAGCATGGCCCGGGGGTGTTCCTTCTCCCGTTCATCGAGGAGGCGAATCTCGCCAGCCAGTACAACCTCAAGGTCACCTGGTCGGATCCGGCGAATGCGACCGTGATCGCGACCATGATCTCCGGCCTTGTCTGCCCTTCATCGGCGACCGCCAACCCGATGGACAACGGCAACGCCCCCAACAGCACTTCGGCTGCGAAGTGGAATGCCGCCCCGTCCGATTACTCGCTCGCCAATGGCGTCAACGGCCTGATCGGCTTGGCTCCCTACAATCTCATCCCGCCCGTTCCCGGATACGATCCGAATGCCGGCGGCGCCACCGACTACAAGCAGTACACCGGCGCGATCCTCCCGATCAGCACGATCTCGTCGTTCACCACCGGGATGAGCCCCCCGTTCTTCAACTCCCGTCAGCTCATGAAGCCGAAGGACGTCCTCGACGGCACCTCGAAGACGTTTGCGTGGGTGGAGGATGCCGGGCGGCCGGTGCTCTACCGCGGGCGGAAGCCGATCGCCGGCCAGCGGGCAAGCGGCTCCGGCTGGGCCGATCCCGATTCCGAGTTCTGGGTCGACGGCTACACGACCGACGGCGTGACGTCGAAGGGCCCGTGCGCGATGAATTGCAACAGCAGCAACGAGCTCTACTCGTTCCATCCCAGCGCCTGCGGCGCCGTGTTCTGCGACGGGAGCGTCCGCTTCCTCTCCGATGACCTCTCCATGCCGGTTCTGGCGGCGGCGATCAGCGCCGCCCAGGGGGAGAACCTGCCGGCTCCTGAGTGAATCTCGCTCCTGCGATTCCCTCGACAAAAAAAACGGCCCGCGCGGGATCGCCCCGCGCGGGCCGTTTGCGTTGGTCACTGCCGTGGCGGAGGCCGGCTCAGCGGACGTCGATGAGCTCGACGAGGAAGTGGAGCGTGGCATCGGGAGGGATGGCGCCGCCGGCACCGCGCTTGCCGTAGCCGAGGTTACTCGGGATGAGGAGCTCGATCATGCCCCCCTTCCCCACCAGCTGCATCCCTTCGGTCCAGCCGGGGATCACCTGGGTGAGGCCGAACTCGATCGGCTCGCCACGCTTGTAGGAGCTGTCGAACACTTTCCCGTCGTCGAGCCAGCCGTGGTAGTTGACCTTCACGGTGTTGCTCGCCTTGGGGTTGACCCCTTCCCCCTTGCGGAGGACGCGATACTGGAGACCGGAAGCGGTCTTCATGAAGGTCTTGGGGGCATCGGCGTCGAGGGTGCCCGCGCCCTTGGGGAGCGTCGGGTGGGGAACGTCGGTATCAGCGGCAGACACGGAAGTCTCCGGAAGGGTGATGGCGAAGGCCAGGAGGATCAAGGAGCAGGCGAAGAGACGCATGGAACGGGTTCCTCTGGGTGAAATCGACGCCACGAGCATAGCGGATTCGGGCGGCCGGGTGAGCGCGGAGGGGGCTGGTGATCCACGGACAGGGGATCTGCCCGGGGCTGCCGCAATTCGGGCCCGGCGTGGCTTCGGGGTCGCCCGTGCCCCGTCGCCGGACGCTCACTTCGGCCTTCGTGGCCTCCGTTCGCTCGGAGCCTGCTTCGCTCCGCCATCCATGGCTGCGCTCGCATCCTACGCCGGCTCTCGGAGCACGGGCGACCCCTCGCTGATGCGCCCTCGGTGATGAGCCTCGCACCTTGCGGCGTGCTCTCAGAGGCCAGGCGTCTACGCCAGCAGCGACTTGAGGACGTGCTGCTCTTCGACGCCCGTGAGCCGCTGGTCGAGCCCCTGGAACTTGAACGTGAACCGTTCGTGGTCGATCCCCATCAGATGGAGGAGCGTGGCGTTGAACGAGTTCACGTCGACGGGGTTCTCGACGATGTTGTAGCTGAAGTCGTCGGTCTCCCCGAGGACCGTCCCCCCCTTGCTGCCGCCGCCGGCCATCCACATGCAGAAGTTGCGCGGATGGTGGTCGCGGCCGTAGGTGTCGGCGGTGAGCGTCCCCTGCGAGTAGACGGTGCGGCCGAACTCGCCACCCCAGACGACGAGCGTGTCGTCGAGCATCCCGCGGGCCTTGAGATCCTTGATCAGTGCCGCGGTCGCTTGATCGGTGTCGAGGCACTGCGATTTGAGATCGTTGGGGAGATTGCCGTGGTGATCCCAGCCGCGGTGGAGAATCTGCACGACGCGGACGCCGCGCTCGACGAGCCGGCGGGCGAGGATCAGGCTGTGGGTGAAGGAACCGGGCTTGTTGACGTCGTCGCCATACATCGAGAGCGTCTGCGCCGTCTCGCCGCTGAGATCGACCAGATCGGGCACGCTCGCCTGCATCCGGAAGGCCATCTCATACTGCGCGATGCGGGTCTGCGTTTCGGGATCGTGGAAGCGGTCGTGGCCGCGGGCGTTGAGCTTGCCGAGCGCATCGAGCATCACGCGCCGGTCGGAGCGGGAGACGCCGTCGGGATTGGGGAGATAGAGGACCGGATCGCCGGAGCCACGCATCGCGACCCCGGTGAAGCGGGTGGGGAGGAAGCCGCTCGACCACATCCGCGTGAACAGCGCCTGCGAGGGATTGATGTCAGGCTGCGGCGTGAACACGACAAACGCCGGGAGATCGTCGTTCTCGCTCCCCAGTCCGTAGGCGAGCCAGCTCCCCAGGCTCCCCTTCCCCGGCACTTCGCTGCCGGTCATCACGTAGGTGCAAGCCGGGTCGTGATTGATGGCGTTGGTGAACACGCTCTTGACGAGCGCCAGGTCGTCGACGACCTCGGCGGTGTAGGGGAGGAGATCGGTGTTGATCCAGCGGCCGCAGGCGCCGCGCTGCTCGAACTTGAACTTCGACGGCGCCACCGGGAAGCGCTGCTGGCCGCTGGTCATCGTCGAGAGCCGCTGATCGCCGCGGACGCTCGGCGGGAGATCCTTGTCGAAGTAGTCCTTGAGCTTCGGCTTGTAGTCCCAGAGGTCGATCTGCGACGGCCCGCCGTTGGGATGGATGTAGATCACGCTCCGCGCCTTGGGCGCGTGGTGTGGCAAGCCCGGGAGCGCGGGATGAATTCTGGAGGCGGCGGAGCGGCTCGCCGCCGGATCGATGGCCGCAGCGCCGGCCTTGGCAAACAGCCCACCGCCACGGCGGCTCTCGAGGAGGGCGAGCGCCGCGGCCCCGGCTCCGACGCCCGAGCGGCGGAGAAACGCGCGGCGGCAGGCCTGAAGCTGCAGGTCGAGGTCAGCGTGTGGGTGGGCCATGGTCAGTTCCTCGAGAGGGTCTCGTCCAGATTGAGGAGCATGTTCGAAACGAGCGTCCAGGCGGCCAGTTCCTCCGCCGGGATGTTTTCCGGGGCCTTCGACTCGCCCAATGCCACGAGCCGTTTGGCAGCCTCGGCGTCGGCAGCGTAGCGGCCGCGGTGGGCGGCGAGTTCTTCAGCCACCACCGCCAGCTCCGCCGATTCCGCTCCGCGGGCGATGACCGTCCGGAACAGCCAGTCGATGCGGGCGGCATCGTCAGCAGGGCCTGAGGCGAGGGCGCGCGTGGCGAGGGCCCGGGCCGCCTCGACATGCTGGACGTCGTTCATGAGCTGGAGCGCCTGGAGCGGCGTGTTGCTCCGTTCTCGGCGGGCGCAGAACTGCTCCCGGTTGGGGGCATCGAAGTTGACCATGAACGGGGGCGGCGCCGTCCGCTTCACGAACGCATAGAGGCTCCGCCGCCACAGGGAGGGGCCGGTGTCGCGGGCGTAGCGCTGGGTGTTGGAGCCGGCAAAGCCGACCGGTTCCCAGATGTTGTCCGGCTGGTAGGGGCGGACACCCCGGCCACCGAGCGTGGGGACGAGGAGCCCCGAGACAGCCAGGGCATTGTCACGGATCTGCTCGGCGTCGAGGCGGATCCGCGGGCCGTGGGCGAGGAGCCGGTTTTCCGGATCGGCGGCCTGGTGCTCCGGGGCGATGGAAGCCTGACGGCAAAACGCCCGGCTCGTGACGAGGAGCTTGACGATGTGACGCGTGTTCCAGCCGCTCTCGCGGTATTCGACGGCGAGCCAATCGAGGAGCTCCGGATGGCTCGGCGACTCCCCCTGCTGGCCGAAGTCCTCGCTCGTCTTCACGAGCCCCGTCCCGAAGAACTGCTGCCAGAGCCGGTTGGCGGCGACGCGGGCCACGAGCGGCTGCTCCGGGAGGAGAATCCACTTCGCCAGATCGAGCCGATTCGGGGTCGCCCCCTCGAGGGTCGCTAGCGGCGGCAGGAAGGCGGGCGTGGCCCGCGTCACCTTCTCCCCCGGCTTGTTGTAGGCCCCGCGCAGCATGATGAAGCTGTCGCGCATCTGTGGCAGGTCGTTGAACACGAACGTCCGCACGAGCGCCTTCTCGAGGTCGTCGCGCGTGCGCCGCGTCTCGACGAGCTCGCGGTCGGCGAGCACGACCGGCTCCGGCTTCTCGCGCCACACGGTGCGCAGCCAGTGGCGGCGGATCCGCCCGACGTCGTCGGCGTTGGTCGTCTTCTCGGGGCCTTCCCGAACGAGGCCGCGGAGCGGCTCCGGGACATCGTCGAGCTTCTCCTGCCCCACGCGGGCCTTCCACCAGGCGGCGAACGACCGGGCCGGATCGGTGGCCGGGTCATCGGTGCTCGACAGGCCGACCTTGTCCCAGCGGACATGGCCGTCGAACTGCGTCAGGGCAAAGCCACCGATCTTCGTACCGGGAGGGACGCCGATGCTCTCCGGTTTGAAGGCGACGCGGACCCACTTCCCCGCCTCGGGGAGCGGCCCGAGCACCAGCTGCGACGCCTGGCCGACGGCCCCCCACGGGATCACGCCCCCTTCGCCCCACACGGCTCGGTGTTCCCAGCCGTCGGTGTGGAGCTGGATCATGACGGCCTTGGGTGGCGCTGCCGGGTCGATCCACACATGGGCAAACACCTCACCGCCGGCGGGGCCGGCCTGGATCTCACCGCCGGGCATGAAGACATCCTGGCCGATGCCAGAGGCGGTGCGGTCGAGGCAGCGCGCTCCGGAGGCCACCGCGCCGGGCTCGGTTCCCGTAAACCAAGTCGGCCCACCGGGGCTGCTCTGCGCGGAGGCGCCGGCGGGGAGATCGTCATCGAGCCAGACCGTCTCACTGGTCACCGGCGCCGGCTTCGGATCGGCCGTGGCCGGGTCGACATAGACAACGCTCGCGACCGCCTCCTCGATCCGCTTCTCGAGCTCCGGCAGCTTCGCGTCGAGCGCCGCCAGGGCCGTCTCCTGCTCGGGGGTGGGAAGCGTGATGACTGGCGCCGTCTGTTCGATGTTGCCGTCGAAGCCCGGGTCGGCGGCTGAATTGAAGAAGGCGTAGAGCGAATAGAAATCCTTGGCCGAGATCGGGTCGAACTTGTGATCGTGGCAGACGGCGCACTGCCCGGTGAGCCCCATCCAGGCGTTGAGCGTCGTGGCCGTGCGGTCGACGGCGTAGCGGAAGAGGAGCTCCTCGTTGATCGAGCCCCCCTCGCTCGTCGTCACGTTGCAGCGCGAGAAACCCGTGGCTGTCTGCTGCTCGCGGGTGGCGCCGGGGAGGAGGTCGCCGGCGAGCTGCCAAATCGTGAATTGATCGAAGGGGAGGTTGTCGTTGAAGGCCTTCACGACCCAGTCGCGATAGGCCCACATGTGGCGCTCGTTGTCGAGGTGGAGGCCGTGGGTGTCGGCATAGCGAGAAACGTCGAGCCAGTGGCGGGCCATCTCCTCGCCATGATGCGGGCTGGCCAGCAGCCGATCGACGAGCTTGTCATAGGCATCCGCGGCGGGATCGGCGACGAAGGCCGCCACCTCTTCCGGAGTCGGCGGCAGGCCGGTGAGCGCGAAGGCGACGCGGCGGATGAGCGTCGGCCGGTCGGCCGCGGCGTTGAGCGGTAGCCCCTCGGCCGCCACGCGGGCCTCGAGGAAACGATCGATCGGGTTACCGGGGTCGCCCGGTGCGGCCGGCACCTCGGGGCGGACGATCTTCCGGAACGACCAGTGCTGTTCGTACGGGGCCCCGGCCGCGATCCAGCGCGTGAGGAGGTCCTTTTGGGCTTCCGAAAGCTCCTTGTGGAAGTGAGGCGGAGGCATGACCGTGTCGGGATCGGTGGCGACGATCCGGGCGATCAGGGCGCTCGAGGCGGTGTCGCCCGGGACGATCGCCCGCTCCCCGCTCTCGAGGGGAGCAAGGGTCGCGGGGCCGTCGTCGAGCCGCAAGCCCGCCTCCTGCTTCCCGGGCCCGTGGCAGGCGAAGCAGTGCTCGGAGAGGAGCGGCCGGATGTCACGGTCGAAGCGGATCGGCTTCTCGGCGGCCACTCCGACCGGCGCTCCGACCGTCATCTGGAGGAGCCCTGCGGCGAGGAGGAGCGAGAGACGGGAAGCAGGGCTGGCAAGCCCGGCACGGCGGAGCACGGAACCACCCATGAAACCACCCATGAACAGCTCTCCTGGGGCGTTGTCCGCTTCGCCGATTCCGGCACGGGGGCCGGGATCGCGGACCCCCGTGAAATCGAGGGTCGATCGGCGGGGCAGCGCAGGGTAGGGGCGGGCCCATCATGCGTCCCCCCCGGGCGGCCTGTGCAGCCGGTAAACTCCTCTGATTCTGCCACACCCCGCAGCACCGGGCAAACCGCGATGGCGGCCCGCCAGGCGCCCGGGCGTGTGGAACACTTGCCACGGACGCTTCCGGCGCTCGAGCCCGGTGGGGAGTCGAGGCGCGACGCCATACCGGCGGTTCGTCGCCTCGAAGCCGAAGGGGTCCTTGTCGCCGCGTCCCGAGAGATTCCCGCGATGCCCACGGCACTCCTCGTCGACGACGAGCCTTCGGCCAGCCTCCGCCTCCGCGAGCTCCTTTCGGCGCACCAGGAGATCGAGGTGCTCGCCGCCGTGCGGAGTGTCGCGCAGGCGAGCAGGGTGCTCAAGGAGCGCGCTCCCGACATCCTCTTCCTCGATGTCGAGCTGCCGGGAGGCTCGGGGCTCAAGCTCCTCGCCGAGCTCACCGATCGGACGCACGTCTGTTTCATCACCGCCCATCCGCAATACGCCGTCACGGCGTTCGAGGTCGGTGCCGTCGATTACCTCCTCAAGCCGATCGACCGGGTGCGTCTGGGCGTGGCCGTGGGGCGTCTGCTGCGGGCGATCCAGGTGGCACAGCTGCTGCCCACGACGGGCTCGGCCGCCGAGGCGATGCCCCCTTCGGAATGGGGTAAGGAGGGGGAGTCGACGTTCGTCGTCACGCTTCGCGGTGGGAAAAAAGCGATCCTCCGTCGTGATGACATCCTCTGGATCGAGGGGCTCGGCAAATATTCGCGAGTCTGCCTCGCGGGGGAACGAAAGCCCGCGATCGTGGGGCGCAGCCTGGCGGAATGGATGGAACTCCTCCCGGCAGACATGTTCCCCCGGCTCGGCCGCTCGCAGATCATCCGCCTTGCCAGGCTCGCGCTGGTGACGTGGAAGTCGCGGGAGGAGACGGTCCTCTCGTTCACCGGGAGTCCGGAGGCTCTCTCGATCGGCCGCTCGGCGGCCGCCAGGCTCCGCGAGCTGCGCGGAGGGGAGTGAGGAAGCGCCGTCGGGCCCGGCAGACGCCGTCAGCTCCGCGCGCTGGTGCTGCGGCCGACGAGCTGTTCCACGTCATCGGCCCGGATCGGCACATGAGCGGAGAGATCGACCGGGCCGCCGGTGGTGACGAGGATGTCATTTTCGAGGCGCACCCCGATCCCCTCCTCCGGGATGTAGATGCCGGGCTCGACGGTGATCACCCAGCCGGGCTGGAAGGGGCCGTTGAGCGGCGCGAGGTCGTGGACGCCCAGGCCCAGCGAATGCCCGAGACCGTGCATGAAATACTTCCGGCAGGCTGGCTCCTCAGGACTGTCCTTGGCGACCTGCTCCGGCGTGATCAGGCCGAGGCCGAGAAGCTCGTCGTTCATCTGGAGCTGGGCCGCACGGCGCCAGTCGCGGGGGGTCGTGCCGACGGTCGCCCGGGCGATCGACGCGTCGAGGACGCGGTGGACCGCGTCGTACACGGCCCGCTGCCGCGGGGTGAAGCGGCCGTTGACCGGATAGGTGCGGGTCAGGTCGGCGTTGTAGTTGGCATAGCAAGCACCGACGTCGACGAGGAGCAGGTCGCCGTCGTGGCAGACTCGGTCGTTGGTGTTGTAATGGAGGACACAGGCACTCTTTCCCGAGGCGATGATCGGCTCGTAGGCCATCTTCGACCGGTGCTTCGTGAACTCGTAGATCAGCTCCGCCTCGAGTTCGTATTCCAGCACGCCCGGCTTGAGGCAGCCGAGCATCCGTCGCAGGCCGACGTCGGTGATGTCGATCGCTTGGCGGAGCAGCTCGATCTCGGTCGCGTCCTTCACCGCCCGCAAGCTCCGCATGATCGGCGCCAGCCGCTCGTAGCGGTGGAGCGGATAGCGGGCCATGAGCTGCCGCGCATGGCGAACGTCGCGCGGATCGGTCTCGGTGCCATTGCGCTCGTGTTCGTTGGAATTGAGGAACACCCGCTCGCTCTCGCACATCAGGATGTGAAGCACGCCCGGCAGTTCCGAGAGCCAGCGCACCCGCGGCATCCCGGAGATCTGCTCGGCCCGTTCCTTGGTGAGCTTCTCCCCTTCCCAGGTGGCGAGGTGTTCATTCGGCTGGCGAAGGAAGAGCATCTCGCGCTGGGCCGGATCGGTGGCCTGCGGCGCGAGGACGAGGACGCTCTCTTCCTGCTCGATCCCGGTGAGGTGGAAGAGATCAGCGGCTGGATAGATCGGGAACGTGCCGTCGCCGGTTTGCGGGAGGATGTCGGCGGCGTGAACGATTGCGATCGATCGCGGCGGGAGTTGGGCCACGAGTTGACGGCGGTGGGAGACGAACAGGGCGTTGTCGATCGGGGCGTGCCGCATGGCTTTTCCTCGGGCGTGTCTCGCCCGCGCCGGATTCGGCGCGGGGGGATGAAAATCGTACCCGCCGGAGTGGGCGTCTGTCGCCGGTGTCGGCCGACGGAGTTCCCACCGGTCCACCATTCATACGAAGAGTCCAGCGTGCGCTTCGGGGTCGCCGGTGCCCCGTCGCCGGACGTTCGCCTCGGCCATCCATGGCCTCGGCTCTCTCCGCGCCGCTTGCGCTTTCGCCCTCCGGGCTTCGCTGACCGGCGAGGCCGGCTCTCGGAGCACCGGCGACCCCTCGCTTGGCGGCGTTGGGCGTTGGGCGGGGTGGGGAGATCAAGAGCTTCGTTGTCGTTCTGGCCTAGCGATAGGCCCGCGGGCCGAAGGGCTGGGCGGCCTGCTGCGGAGGGGCCGGCTGTTGATAGCCCTGGTACGGCTGCTGGTATTGCGGCTGCGGTTGGTATTGGGGCTGGTATTGCTGCTGCGGCGCCGGCTGCCACGACTGCGGCTGCTGGTCGTAGGCCGGCTGCTGGGAGGTCGCCCCCGGCTGCTGCTGCTGGCCCTGATACTCCTGCGCGGCACGGCGAGCCTCGCTTTCCACCCGCTGGCCGACCTGCTGGCCGACGATCATCGCCCGAGCGCGGTCGAAGTTCACCGACGGGATGCCGTTGTTCCAGCTGATCGTGAGGACGCCCGTCGCGAGGAGGAAGGGGACGAGGAGGACGAACAGCCGCGAGCCCCAGCGCGTGCCAACGACCTTGGCCACGGGTGCCGGAAGCACCGGCGAGGCGAGGCCCACGGCCCGCTGGGCGAATGTCTTCTTCTTGCTCACGGCACCCTCCTTGAAAAAAGTCATCCCGCCCGATGGCGGCCAATCTTTTTCTAGGATCGGCAGAGACGAGGCGGCCTTTGGAGGCGCGCGAGAGGGCGCAGTATTCGCTCGTGCATCTGACCCAGCTTTCGTAGCTTGCCGGGGCGAAAGGGTCCGGGTGAGGGCTGCCCCGCTCGGCTCCCCGCGGCGCTCGGCCGCCGCGGGGAGCAAGTCTTCAGGGAGCATTCGCAGGCCGTGGATAAAGTGCCCGCCGCCTACGCGACGAGGAGGCCGTTGACCTTCTTGTTCGACGGCAGTTCACCGGCGATGCCGTCGGCTTGGAAGCCGAACGAGATCTCGGCGCCGGCGGCGATCGTCCCATTCCACGCCGCGTTCTTGATCACGTAATGCGTGCCGACGTGGCTGACGATCACGGCGTTCCAGAGGTTGACGATGTTCGCCTTCATGTCGAACTCCATCGTCCAGCCGCTGATCGCCGCCGTGCCGGTGTTCTTGATCTTCAGGTCGCCGTTGAAGCCGGTCCCCCAGGCACTGGTCTGCGTGTAGGTCACGGTAATGCCGCTGGTCGGCGTGACAGGCGTCACGGGTGTGACAGGCGTGACCGGCGTCACGGGCGTCACGGGCGTGATCGGCGTCAGGGAGCCGGTCGGCACCTGGCCGAAGACCAGCTTGCCGACGTCGTACACCGGCATGAAGGACGTCTTGGCTGGGGCGTTCCGATCGGTGCCGATCCCCTGATAGGACCAGTCGTTGAGGGCGCTCCAGGCGGAGGCCGGCAGGCCGGGCCGCAGGCCGACGCGGAACTGCGCTTCCCGCCAGAAGGAGCTCCCCGTCCCCGGGCCGATCGCCGTGCCGGTGAAGTCGACCGTGACGACATAGATCCCCTTGGCGGCATCCCACGCCTGGAGGCCGCTGACCGTGGCCCCTTGCGCAAAGTTGCTCGTCACCTGAACATCGGCGGCCGTGAAGCCCGCGGCCTTCACCTCGGAGATGTCGAGGAAATACCGGAATGAGAGATTCGACGACATCCGCGCCGGCCAGGCCGACTGGTTGTTGAGGATCGCCCGGATCTCGGTGAAGCCGCTCCCGGCCGTGTTCACGGCTGCCTGGACGAAAAACTCGTCGGTCGGCGTCTCCGCCGGCGGCATCGTGGCCACCATCTTCCCGCCAAACTCCGTGTAAAGCCTGGCCACGGCCCCCTGGAAGGCGGCGTTGTAGTCGAGGGCGACCTCGTTGCAGATGTAATTGCCCCGCGAGTCGACGTAGTCGCTGTCACTGGCGGACTGCGGGCCGCCGACGAGCGCGCCGTAGAGGATGTGGCGATTGTTGGCGGGCGCGTTGACGTTGCCGTCGACCACGCCACTGGCCCCGCGATGATGCGGATTGAGCGGCGGGTTGGTGCCGAAGCCGACCACGTAGCTCCGCCCCTGCGGATTGTCGCCGAGCATGTAGTTGATCTGCCGGACCGCGAAGTCGTGATAGCGGCCGGCCTTGTCGCCGACGGTATCGCTGTAGACGAGCGCCAGGAACGACGTGTCGGCCGAATAGCGCAGCGACCCCCACGTGTCGAGGAAGGCCAGGCCGCCGGGGGTGTATTTGACGCGTCCACTCGAGTTGCCGACCGTCCAGTAGTCGAGCCAGCGCTCGGCGTCGGCCTTGTAGACCGCCTTGCCGGTCACCTGCGCGAGGAGCACGGCGGTGCCGTAGGTCTTGTCGTCCCACGACTGCGTCCACTGCAGTTGTTGACCGGCCAGACTGGCGGCGTAAATCGACTCCGCCTTGGCCAGATACGTGGCATCGCCGGTCGCCTTGAAGAGCCACGTCGCCCCCCAGGCCAGCTCGTCGTTGGAGCCGCTGAAAGAATTGTAATAGGCCGCAGCGTCGGGAATGCTGTCGGAATATTTCCCCCGATAGGTGTCGGCGAAGGTGTAGAGCTCGCGGGCGTGCTTCACGAGCAAGTCGGCATACGCCGGGTCGGTCGGCCGGAACACGATCGAGGCCGCGGCGAGCGCCGCCGCCGCTTCGCCTGCCACATCCGAGCCGGGGTGGGTGGCATCGATCTTGTACGCCGGCCGGCCCATCGTCATCACCTCAGGCGCCCCCCAGAAGGCATGGTCGGCGCTGCCATTGCCGACCTGGGCGTAGAACACATTCGGCGATGGGTGCGCCTTGATGAGCCAGTCGGTGCCCCACTTGAGCGCATCGAGCATTTGCGGCAGCAGGCCGCTGGTGGCGTAGGCATCGCGGTACTGCACGACGCCGAGGCCGAGGAGCGTCATCGACGACGCCATCGGCAGGGCAAACTTCACATGGTCGCCGGCGTCGTAGTAGCCACCGCTGAGATCGACTCCCACATCCGCGCCGTCGGTGAGCGCCGAGTCGCCCCGCCAGTTGAGCGGGAAGTTGGCGGGCAGGTCGCCCGAGCGCTGGGCGTCGTAGAACAGGAGCGACTTCTGGAGCACGTCGGCGTAGTTGTAGGTGCCGACCTTGGCGGCATCGTCGTTGACGATCGTGCCGGTGCCCGTGTCACTGCCGGCGAGGATTGCGGCGGCAAGGGCCGTGCCGAGCCTCACGATCAGCGTCTCATCCGACTCGACCGCCGTGTCGCTGGTGACGACAACGGAGATCGTCTTGGTCAACTCGCCGGGGGCGAAGGTGAGCGTGCCGCTGGCGGCCGTGTAGTCGGTGCCGGCGGTTGCGGTGCCGTTGGCGGTCGAATACTGCACCGTGACGGCCTGGGCGGAGGCTGCGGAAAGCGTGACCGTGAACGGCAGGAGCGTTGTGCCAGTGTTCCCCTCGTTCACCCGGGCGCTCGAGACGCTCAGCGTCGGGAGCGTGGGCATGGTGGGCGGCGTCGTTGGCGTCGTTGGCGTGGTGGGTGTCGTTGGCGTGGTGGGTGTCGTTGGCGTGGTGGGTGTCGTTGGCGCGGTGGGTGTCGTTGGCGCCGTGTCGTCGTTTTGGATCGTGCCCGTGGCAGCCGCCTTGGTGAGCGTGGCATTCGTCGGGGTGCTCAAGCGCAGCGTCATGGTCTCGTTCGCTTCGGTCGTCGTGTCGCGGCTGACGAGCACGGTCACCGTCTTCTGCGTTTCTCCGGGGGCGAAGGTGAGCGTGCCGGCCGTGGCGGTGTAGTCGCTCCCCACGAGCGCCGTGCCGTCGGCGGTGGCGTAGGCCACGGTGACCGACTGCGTGCTCGCCGCCGACAGCGAGACGGTGAACGTCAGCGGGGTCGTGGCGATCGTGCCCCCCGTGGCTGCCACGGCGGGAAACTGAAACTGCACGGCCTTGAGCGGATCGGTCTTGGCCGTGTTCACGGTCTTCCAGTCGTCCGCGAGGATCCCGCCGGTGTCGCCCGAGTTCGGATTCCACGACCAGTACGTCCAGCTGATCCCCTGCTGGCCGGCGGCCAAGTCGCTCGTGCCGTTGCCGTCGAGATCCCCCTTGAGATAGCTCACCATCTTCGCGTACCAGGCCTGATCGCTCGCCGTGGCGAGGTTGCTGCCAAACTCGCCGAGGAGCACCGGCGCCGCGCCGGTGCGGAACAGAGAGCCCCAGTTCTTGTCCCACACTGCCGGCAGGTTGGCAGGATAGGTCGGGTCGCTGAAGTAGGTCTGTGCGAAGACGCTCGCCGGGTAGTCATGCGCTGAATAGACGAGCCGGCCGGGCGTGGTCAGCCGCACCGGAGCCGCGCCGGCATTGGAGAGATTTCCCCCCCACCAATAACTTCCCGAAGAGGCGGTCTCGATCCCCTCCACGATCACCAGGAGATTGGGGTTGGCAGCGAGCACGGCGTTGCCGCCGCGCTCGGCGGCCAGACGCCAGTCGTTGGCGCTGCCGTCGCCCCAGGTGGCGGGGCCGTGCGGCTCGTTGTGGAGGTCGATACCGATCACCGTCGCATTGCCGGCGTAGCGCGAAGCGAGCATCGAGAGATTCCCGATCCACGTGCTTTCAGGATAGGCCGTCGTCGACCACAGGCCGGAGGCGTTGGCGCTGTTGCCGGCGTCGGAGCGGTGATGATCGAGGATGATCTTCATGCCGATCTGGCCGGCATAGCCGACGATCTTGTCCATCAGTTGCTGGCCAGTGAGCCCCTGGAGATCGGGATTCTTGAAGAAGTCGATGCCGTTGGGCTTGCTGCCAGCGTCGAAGAGCTGGTCGCAATACGGCAGGCGGATCGTGTTGAAGCCGAGCGACTTCATCTGATCCATCATCTCCTGGTAGCCGCGGGTCCAGAGGCCGTGGGGGGCGAAGTTCGACGTCTCGAAGCCAAACCAATTCACGCCGGCGATCCGCACCGGGTTGTTGTTGGCGTCGAGGATCTGGCTGCCGGAGGTGTGGAGGTAGCCCGAGGCCACGGCGGCCTGCGGATTGCCCTCGGTGACGGAGACATCGCCGACGCTGAGACTTGGGAGTAACGGCACCGGTCCAGTGCCGGTCGATCCGGTGCCGGTTCCGGTGGTCGGTCCCGTGGCGTTGGTGGCTGTGAGGACGAAGCCGGAAGGGGCGTCGGCGCCGACGCCGGCGGTGAAGCCGACGCCTTGCTTCGCCCCCATGGCGAGCGTCTGATCCCAGGCGAGCCCCTTGATGACGTACTGCGAGCCTGAGTGACTGACGATCTGGGCGTTCCAGATGCTGTCGATCGCACGGTTGTAGTTGAAGGAGAGTTGCCAATCGGTGAGCGTCGCCTTCGTGTCGTTGGTGAGCGTCAGTTCTCCCTGGAGCCCCGATCCCCAGTCACTGACCGTGGCGTAGCCGACGGAGAAGGCGAGCCGTTGCTCGAGCTGATCGAAGGTGGCGAGCGTCGGCTGGTCGCGGCGGCGCCGACTGGGCTTGGAGGGGGTGCGATCGGCGAAGAGAGCCCGGGTCAGGCGGCGGCCGAGATTCTGGACATGTTTGTTGCGCGGGTTCATGGAGCACCTGGGATGGATGTGGGGAGAAGAGGGCCCCACGTGGCGGGTGGCGACCGCGTCAGGGCATGGGTGCCCCGGGCCTCGGCCGTGTTCACGTGCGGCAGGAAGAGAAGAAAAGCCGGGATCGATGCAATCGCGTCTGCGGTGTCGGTCTGCCCCTGAAAGACCGACGCGGAGCGGCTTCGAAACCCCCTCAGCCCCGCATCGCATTCTTCATGTCGGCAGCTCGGCAGACAAGAAATCGCAGCTGGATCGAGCGCTCGGGAGTCAGCCAAACGCGGATCGATGGGGAGTGGCCGGCCCGCGGCGATCATGGCCCCGCAGGACATCTCCCCGATTCATGCGCCGTTCACGGAACGTTCACAGACCGTTCAGCGGGGCCCTGTCGGCAGCGACGTTATCGACGGAAAAATGCACTTCGAACGTCGCGCCGCCGCCGGGGGTGGGGTGCCAGATCACATCCCCACCGTGGCCACGCATGATGCTCCGGCAGATGGCCAAGCCGAGCCCATGGCCGCCGGTCGCCGTCACGCGCGATGGGTCTTCGCGGAAGAATCGCTCGAAGACCTGCTCGGCCCGGTCTGCCGGGATTCCCTCCCCATGATCCGTCACGCGCACCACGACGCGTCCGGCGGCCCGCGCCATGACGATCTCGACGCGGCCGCCGACCGGGCTGTATTCGATTGCATTGGCGAGCAGATTCACAAACACCTGGTGGAGCAGGTCGGCGTTGCCGACGACCAGGATGCTCTGGGAATCGACCTCAATCGTCACCTCCCGCGCCTGGGCCAGCTCCTCGACCTGCGTGGCGGCCTCCTCGACGATCGGCTCGAGGTCGAGCCATTCAAGCGGCCCGTCGGCCGCCGACTCCGCCTTCGAGAGCGCCAGGAGGGCTTCTGAGAGCTTCTGGATCCGCAGCGCCAGCGCGCGGCAGTGTTCGATCGTGCGCCCGAGCTCGTCGGTCGTGCGCGGCCGCTGCTGCGCGAGGTCGGCCTGGAGAAGGATGCCGTGGATCGGATTGAGAATCTCGTGGGCGACGTCGGCGTTGAACTGGGCCTGGGAGGTCCGGATCTTCTCGAGCCTGTCGAGCATCAAATTGAGCGTGGTGGCCATGCCGACAAGCTCCGAGTCGGCCTCGGCGAGGTCGATCCGGGCGGCAAAGTCTCCTGCCGCGATTCTTGCCGCGGTGCGCGAGATGCGCGAAAGCGGCAGCATCATCCGCGACAGGATCCACCACATCGCAAGCGCCATCGGCGGGATCGCCAGCGCGACGGTCCACATGTAAAACCAAAGCACCTCCCGCATCGCCTGCGCGAGGGGCGCAAGCGGCGTGCCGACGAGCAGCACCGTTCCGTCGCTTCCCCGGCAGATCGCCAGACGGGCGTTGCCGTCGGGGGTAGTCCGGATCGTCTCGAGCGGCTCGCGCCATGGCTCGCCCTGGGCGACGTCGTCGGGGAGCCGCAGTGCCGCCAGGAGCGAGCCATCCTCTCGCCAGGCGCCTGCAAACCAAGGGAAAGGCCGGCCGCTGACCGCCGACGGGATCAGCAGTCGCATCGCGATGGAGGGCTTCAGGTCGCTGGCGGTGCGGACGTCGGGGAGCGCGAGCTCAGGCAGGGCGAGATCGGGCCCGAGGAGCGTCTCCGGGGCGAACTGGTGCCGGGTTTTGAAGGCGTCGAGCCTGGTCCACAGCTGCGTGTCGATGTCGCGGACGAGGATCTCCCGCGTCACCTCGTAATTCACCGAGCGGATCGCGATGGCGATCGCGATCAGAAACAGGGCCATCGAGATCGTCGCCCGCCAGCGGAGCGATCGCAGCACGCTGTTAGCCACGGCCGTCCTGCCATTCGATGAGGAAGCCCTGGCCGCGGCGCGTCGTGATCAGGTCGCGGCCGAGCTTCCGCCGCAGCCGGAGGATGATGACGTCGACGACATTGCTGACATGCGCGCTCCCCTCCTGGCGGATCGCCGCCTCGAGGACTTCTCGTGGCACGACTTCACCGCGGTGACGGGCGAGGGGCTTGAGAATCGCGTACTCGGTGGCCGTCAGCGGGATCCGCTCTCCGGCGCGGGAGACGGCCATGGCGTCGAAGTCGACGACGACGTCGCCGATCGTCACCTCCGCCGCGGTGTCGGGAGCGCTCCGCCGGACGACGGCCCGGAGTCGGGCGAGGAGCTCGCGGATGGCGAAGGGCTTGGTGAGATAGTCGTCGGCGCCGAGCTCGAGGGCTTCGACCCGGTGGTCGGTCGTCCGTCGGGCCGAGACGACGATCACGGGCACATCCTTCGCCTCGCGCAGCTTCCTGAGCAGATGGATCCCATCCATCCGCGGCAGCTTCAAGTCGAGGACAACCGCGTCGAGCGGCTCTTTCAGGGCGATCGCCAGCCCTGCGGGCCCGTCGGCCGCCTCGAAGACGGTGTGCAGCGATTCGCGGAGGGATTCGGCGATGGCTTGCCGCGACGCCGCGTCATCCTCGATTACCAGCACCCGGAGTGAGGAGGGCAGAGTCGGCATGATCCCCCGATCATACCCGGCGGCGGAGCCGGGACGGCCCCGATCGGCGGCGCGAGGGCAAAAGGTGCCAGCCACCAAATCTGGGTCGAGGTCGCTGTTTCTTGGTCACTCGGCCGGCAGCGGCAAGCTGTTCGATCGTCATCGGGCTGCCGACGGAACGTTGGCCGGTGGGATCACGCCCCGCGCCCGGCGGAGGCGCTCCAGCCGCCTGCGAACTTGCTGCCATCCGAGGGCCGGATCGGTGGCAGCCATCTCGGCCATCGCTCCCTCATGCATTCGCACGAACGTGCCATCGGTCAGGGCGAAGGCTTCGGCCAGCCGCTGCTCCTCCGTCATCGGGCGGGCCCGGTCGATCCGCGTTCGCAGAAGCTCATGCTGAAGCCGCGCCAGATCGACGGCAGCGGCATCGGTAGCGGAGTCGGAGTCGCTCATGCCCTCATCGTAATGAATCGATGCCGGGGGCAGAAACAGAAGGGCCTATCTGCCGGTCGTGGGCCCTGGGAAGAAAGACTCGGGCCACCGCCATCGGAGGGGCGGGCATCCTGACAGGAGGTGGTGGCGAGCACCTTATTCGGCCATTTTCCTCTGCCTGCGCCCTCCCGGCCAGACTCTCCAGAAACTTGCACTTTCTGCAATCTTTTGTAGAGTCCAGGCCGATCCCATGGCCAGCGGCCGCGTAGGCGCCGACGACGAGGTATTCAACGCTCTCGTCGGCCAAGGCATTCAACATCTCGGCGAAGTCGCGATTCATCGTGGGGCTCTCCGCTGAAGGCCCAGGCCGCGAGGGTGATGGGCCACACCATCTCGATGCGCTCAGCCACGCTCATCGCCGCATACGGGGAGGGCTCCCGGTCACCGAGTCTGCCGAGCCACTCGTGCGACCGCCCCAGGGACGTGCTCTCCAGGGGCGCGCTCTCCAGGGAGCTTCCCGGCGCTTGCGTGTCAACAGTCTCGGGAGCAGGCCGGGGTGATTCCATAGCATTCATCCTACCCAGGGCAGTGAGGCGGTCGGCGATGACCTGACCGATGAGCAGGTTTCTCCCGGCCGCCGTCGTCCGCGACGCGCTTTCCAAGCAGCCGTCCTGGAGCTTTTTCGTGCAGGCCGTGAGCAAGCTTGGCGAGAAAGCCGTCGAGGCTGTGAAGTCGCGGTCCTAACCGGCCCGCCTTGGTGGGAAGGGAGCGAAGACCGCCTTGGCCGTTCGCCTCCCGGTGCGCTCATGGTCTCCCCTCTCGCCACGCTTGAAGGGCTGCGATCGAGTCTGTCCGCCAGAACGCAGCGCTCCGGCGAGCTCCCGCCGCGCCGATTCGTCCAAAAATATCCCGATTCGTCACTTTGTCGGGCGAGGGAGTTGAACGACTGCCCGAGGGGAGTAGAAAGCGTCACCAGCAGTTTTTTGTTCTCGGCGGGAGGAGATGCCACGGCAGCATCAACGAGGCAAAAAGCCGACGCGACCGACTATGACAACGTGATTCGAAAAAACTCCCTTCTCTTGATCCATACGCCGCGTTGTTAAAGCTCAATAGCTCATGGAGAACCTGTGATGAATGCTCTTCGCTTCACCCGCCTTGCCACGTTTGCCTGGGCGTGTGCATTCTCGGCCGGGTTGGCCCCATCGGCATTCGCGGAAATCGTCTACACGATGACCAATGACCCCGGCGTTCAGAACGGCTGGGGGCTGTCCGGCACGATCACGGTCTCAGGAGTTGGAACCAATCTCGGGTCAGCAGCCATCACAGGCTGGGCGTATACAGTCACCAAAGGATCAGATTCCCACAAGTTTTCCTCGAATGACTCAAGCTCTTTTGTAAACGCGCTTGGGCTTCTTGCCACGCCCACACAGTTGATCGTGCAGTATGCTTCGGAAGAAGAAGAAAAGAACCTCCTCGAGCTCAATCAAAGCGGCGGCAATGTCGGGCTCCAGTGGACTCCCGGCGGCGGCCGTGAGCGTGACCGCTCTGTTTACGAAGCACACGATTTTGGTGCCGGCGGTGCCGGGATGGATTTTTGGTTTAACCAAGACCTTCCCTTCCCCTTGGTAGCGACCGAGGGGTGGTTGATCGGCACAGCGTCTCCTTCCGCCGTTCCCGAGATTGACCCCGCCGGGATCGGCTCGGTGCTGGCCCTCGTCACCGGAGCCCTTGGGCTCCTCGAGCGTCGCCGGCTGAAGACGGCCTGATTGGCAACGCTTCGGGCGTGCCTCGGCGGCGGCGGTCACGCACCTCGTTGGGCAGGACGGGGCGATGTGGGCCTGGTTTGTTCCGTCGCTCGGGATGACGGATTTTCTCGTCTTCAACACGGTGGACTGGCTCGTCATGGCCGTGGTCGGTTATGAGTTCCCGGCCTCTTTCAACGCCGAAGGGGGACCAGACTCTACAAAACCTTGCACTGTCTGCAATCTTTTGTGGAGTCCAGGCCGATCCCATGGCCAGCGACCGCGGAGGCGCCCACGACGAGGTATTCAACGCTTTCGTCGGCCAAGGCATTCAACATCTCGGCGACAGCGGGAGCCGCCCTCTCCCCGTGATTGGCGCTGTGACGGATCATCTGGGAAGCTTCGTTCCGATCAGGAACGGCGAATGAAGAGTCCAACCATGAGCGTTTGCGCAAGCGTGACCCGATGAGGGCCGAAAGGTGACAGAGCGATGGCGACACACGAGCCTCCGAACCTGCCCCTCAATCTGTTTGAGTATCAGCGGCTGGCCAAGGCCCGGATGAGTCCCCAGGGGTATGACTATTACGCCGCCGGCGCCATGGACGAGATCACGCTCGAGGCCAATCGCCGCTCGTACGATGAGATCTTCCTCCGGCCTAGGGTGCTCACTGGTGTGGGCAACGTCGACACGAAGACGACGGTGTTGGGATCCGACCTGACGATGCCGGTCATCGTCGCTCCGAGCGCCTTCCACGGCCTGGCCACGCCGCTTGCCGAGCGGGCCACGGCCGGTGCCGCTGCGACAGCGGGCATCGTCTACTGCATGAGCACGATGGCCAACACCCGGATGGAGGATGTTGCCACCGTGGGGCCGGGGACGCGCTGGTTTCAGCTCTATGTGTTCAAGGATCGTGGCGTCACGCGGTCGCTCGTCGAGCGGGCGGAAGCATCGGGATTTACGGCCCTGGAGCTGACGGTCGACACGCCGAAAGTGGGGCGGAGGGAAGCGGATGAACGCAACCACTTCGCCCTCCCGGCGGGATTGGAAGCGCTCAATCTCCAGGCTTCCCATCACAGCGAGGTTCGGGAGGCGGGGGAAGGCTCGGGGCTGGCCGCCTATTTTGCCCACCTGATCGACGACAACTTGACGTGGGCCGACGTCGAATGGCTCCGGTCGATCACGAAGCTGCCGATCCTGATCAAGGGGATTGGCCGCGGCGACGATGCCAAGCAGGCGGTGGCGTCGGGTGCGGCTGGCGTGATCGTCTCCAATCACGGCGGTCGACAGCTCGACACCGCCCGGCCGACGATCCGCGCGCTCCCCGAGGTGGTGCAGGCGGTGGGAGGCAGGGTGCCGATCCTCTGCGACGGCGGCATTCGCCGCGGCACCGATATTCTCAAGGCCCTGGCCCTGGGAGCGGCGGCGGTGCAGGTCGGCCGCCCCGTCCTGTGGGGGCTGGCGGTCGATGGCGAGGCGGGAGCACGGCGCGTCCTCGAGCTCCTCCGGGCGGAGCTCGTGCTCGCCATGGCGCTGTGCGGCTGCCGGACGATCGCCGCGATCACCGGCGATCTGATCAGCTGAACGTCCCCCTCGGGCGGCGCCGGTTTTTAGCCACGCTCCCGCCGCGCCGATTCGTCCAGAAATATCCCGATTCGTCCAGCCGACGTGCGGAGTGTCACGCGACGGCGCGCCGATTCATCCAGACTATGCCCGATTCGTCACTTTGTCGGGCGAGGGAGTTGAACGGCTGCGCGAGAAGAGTAAAAAGCGCCAAGAGCAGTTTTTTGGTCTTGGCGGGAGGAGATGCCATAGCAGCATCTGCGACGCCAAAAGTCGACGCGACGGAATGGGACGACTTGATCCGAAAAAACTGCCTTCTTTTCATCCGTAAGCCGCTTTTTTAAAGCTCACGAACCATCGGAGAACATGCAGTGAACGCTCTTCGCTTTAACCGCCTTGCCACGTTGGTCTGGGCGTGTGCATTGGTGGCCGGGTCGGCCCCATCGGCATTCGCGGGAATCGTCTACACGATGTACAATGCCCCCGAACTGCAGAACGACTGGGCGCTGTCCGGCACGATTACGGTCTCGCGCACTGGAACCGATCTCACGTCAGCAGATATCGAGAGCTGGGCGTATACAGTTACCAACGGCTCAGATTCCCACACGTATTCGTCGAATGACTCAGGCACTTATTTGAACACGAACGGGCTGCTTGCCACGCCCACAGCGTTGATTTTGCAGTACTGGCAGTCAGGTGGTAGGAACTACCTAGAGCTGAATTCGCACAGCGGGGCGGCCAATATCGAATGGGTTACCGGCGGCCGCGATGATACCCCTGTGTATTCTGCGGCGGATTACCCAGACGGATTGTGGAGCGTATACAACCCTGCCTTCCCCTCGAGCACGGCCGACGGGTGGGTGATCGGGACTGTGGTGGCGCCGGTCCCCGAGATCGATCCCGCCGGGATGGGCTCGGTGCTGGCCCTCGTCGCCGGGGCCCTTGGGCTCCTCGAGCGCCGTCGGCTGAAGACGGCCTGATCGGCAACGCCTCGGGCGGGATGCTCGTCAAACGCAAGTTCACCAACCGGGCCGGGCATCGCAAGCTGCTCCGGCCCGGTCTCTTTTCGTGGGTGAACTGCGGGGCAGAGGGTGCAAGCACGGGATCTGAGCTTTGGTTCCGGGCTGATCGGGGATACGGGGCGGGACGACCTCGGCGGCGTTGCAAGGGCCATTCTGACTGCCTTGCTACGACGGCGGCCCAGCGGAGCCCAGCGCCAGCGAAGCATCGGCCCTCCGCGGTGCGGGGCGCCGGTGGTCACCGTCTCATCGCGACGCCCGCGTAGGCTTTTTGCGCGTTGCCGATTCGTCCAGAAATATCCCGATTCGTCCAACCGACGTGCGGAATGTAAAGCGACTGGGCGCCGATTCGTCCAGAAATATCCCGATTCGTCACTTTGCCGTGCGAGGGGGTTGAACAGCTGCCCGAGGCGAATAGAACACGGCCTCTTGAGGAGCCTCGTGCGATTGACGTGTGTCCATGAAGGCAGTCTCTCCCATCGCCCGCCGCCCATGAACCGGCCGTCTCTCGCGATGGAAATCCCCGAAGAACCCAAACAAAGGTACGGCTTGTGAAGACTTCTTTCCGAATCATTGGACTCATGATCCTTGCCGGCGTGGCGGCAATCGTCCCGCTCCGGGCAGATGCCGGCATTGTCCTCGCAACGCCGACCGGGCTTTCCGCAGGCGCTCATTTTCGTTTTATCTTTGTCACACCCACGACTACGAATGCCTCGAGCACCGACATCAGTACGTACGATACATTCGTGCGAGACATGGTAAGTACTCAGTACGGAGCCGTGACGTACGGTGGGAGTGCCATCACCAACTGGCTATCGCTCGGTTCGACATCGACGGTCAACGCGAAGGATCACCTTGGCGGGTACTCATCGACCGTCTCGGTGTGGCGACCCGACGGCACACAGGTCGCTACGTCCATGAGCACATCGACCGGAGGTCTCTGGTCAGGAACATTGTTGAGCAACCCGGACCAAACACTTAACGGCACAGCACCCCCGGGTATTCAGTTTAAGTGGACCGGCTCCAATACTTCCGGAGTGGCCTCTTCCGGATTGGCGAATCCGCTAGGGTCGGGTGGTAGTGTGGGATTTGGGTATATCGGGACTGCCGCGAACTGGATAGCTTATTCTAGCGGCAGTCCTGACTTTCCCCTTCATCTTTACGGCGTCTCCCCCGAACTCGTCGTCCCCGGAGCCGTCCCCGAGATCGACCCCGCCGGGATCGGCTCGGTGCTGGCCCTTGTCACCGGGGCCCTTGGGCTCCTCGAGCGTCGCCGGCTGAAGACGGCCTGATCGGCAACGCCTCGGGCGGGATGGTCGTCAAACGCTGATTCATCACCGGGCCGGGCATCGCAAGGTGCTCCGGCCCGGTCTTTTTTTGCCTGAAGCTCGTGGCTCGCCCCGGGGAGGCCACTCGGGGCTTCGAGCCAATGGCGGCCGTTGCGTAGGGAAGGGATCGATGGCTTGGCCGAATCGGGATATTCCTGGACGAACGAGCGCCGGGCCCTGGGGTCAGGGAGCCATTTGGCTCGGGGTTCTCGACGGGGTTGCGAGCCGAGGGCCATACTGCCGCCATGGCAAGCTTGCCCTCCGAAACCGACCGTGCGGATGCCGGCATCGATGCGGCCGAATCGCGGGCCTTCGCACGCCGCCGGGAACTCGTTTTCTGGACGTTCCAGCTCCTGTTCTGGACATGGGCGGGGCTCGCGATCGTCGGCATGAGCCTGATGTACGAGCCCGGTGGGATGGTCTCGGGCCGCATCGTCGCGACGCGGATGGCGGTCGGGGTGCTGGTGTCGAGTTGCATCCATTGGATCTGCAGCATTCGACCGCTCCGACATGTCGACTGGAAGATCCGGTGGTCGGTCGCTGCAGCCGCGACCGTGCTGATGATGTCGTTCTGGCTCGTGATGATCTCCCAGGGGTTGTGGGAATCTCTCCTTCCCGGCGAGAGGGTGCGGACCTTCTCGCCATCCAGCCGGATCTTCGTCACCGGGGTCTGGCTGGCGATCTATCTCGGCCTCGATGCCCTCCAGCGGGCCCGGGAAGCCGAGCACCGGATCCGTGACGGCGAGCTCCGCTTGGCCCGGGCCGAGTCACTGGCCAGGGCCAACGAGCTGCGGCACCTCGAAGCGCAGATGAACCCTCACTTCCTCTTCAACGCGCTCAACAGCGTCGTGGCGGCGAGCCGGGATCACGCTGCCGTGGAGCGGGTGACCCAGGATCTCGCCGACTACCTGCGGTTTTCGCTCGCGCCTTCGCAGCCTCTCGAGCCCCTTTCCCGGGAGATCGACGCCCTCGAGAAATATCTCTCCATCCAGCAGCGCCGCTTTGGCGCCGATCTCGTCTGCCGGATCAGCTGCGAGCCGGAGGCGCGGAGGGTGCTGGTGCCGCCGATGATGCTCCAGCCGCTGCTGGAGAACGCCTTTCACTACGGGCCCCAGACGAGCCCGATGCCGTTGACGGTGAGCGTCGAGGCGAGCGTGCGCGATGGCCAGCTCTCCGTGATCGTCGCCAACAGCGGCTCCTGGGTGCCCCCCGATCCGGCCCGCTCGATCGGCTCTGGGATCCAGACGCTGCGGAAGCGCCTCGAGCTTCTCATCGGACCGGCCGCGACGGTGGAGGTGGTTCACGAACAGGGCTGGGTGAAGATCGTCATCCGGCTGCCGGCGTAGCGGCAACGGGAAGAGCACGGCGGCAGTCCGGACCCCGATTCGTCTGTGGTCGATCCTGTCGCCCGCTTCTGCGCTCTCGCAGTCTGCCGTCTGAAGAACGCTCGCTTCGGCAGGCCATGCGATACCGAATCAGGCAGTCCTCTGCGGTGTCAAGTGGAGTTACCCCATCCGGCAATGGTGTGCGGTTGGACGAATCGGGCAAATTCTGGACGAACGGGCGCACGAGCTGGTTTTTCGCTCGATTCTGGCCGAATTCGCCGACGGTCCGGCGACCGGGGCTCTCTATACTGCCCCCATTGCCAGGGAATGAGGTGCGGCAGACCGTCCGCCAACAGCCGGCGTTCGCGGAGCTGACGTCGCCTCAGGGGCGACAGACGCCGACTGGCGGGAAAGATGCCGCCGCTTCGTTTCGCGTCCTTTCGGAGCCGGCGGTCACCATGAGCCCCCGCGAGCTTCTCACTCGCTCTGACCCTGCCGAGGCCTCGGCAGCGGCGGGCGCGCAGAGCGGCGGCCGGGCTGAGGCCTTCCGGTCTTTTTTCGTGCCGTCGCGCGGGATGGCGTCGTTCTTCGTCTTCAACACGGTGTACTGGCTGATCATGGCCGTGGCCCGTTATGAGATCTCGGCCCACTTCCACGCCGAAGGGGGAAGGGCGCTCTCCGGTGCGGTGCTACGAGGGTGTTACGGGTGGCTCACCGGCTGGGCGGTCCACCTCGTTCTCAGCCGGCCCGGGATGCTCGATCGTCCGCTGGTGATCCGCGTCGCGGCCGGGCTGGCGATCTCGACGTTCGCAGTGCTCGCGTTTTTCTTGATCCTGCCCTCGCTGAAAGCCCCGGTCCTCACCCGGCAGGTGATCACCCTCCTGTGGTGTGCCATCTACTTCGGCCTCGAGGCCAATCACACCCGCCGGCGAGCTGAACGAGAGGCGGCTGAAAGCGTCTCCCGCGCCGCGCTCGCCGAGGCGGCCGCGCGCCACAACGAACTGCGGCACCTCGAAGCGCAGATGAATCCGCACTTCCTGTTCAATGCCCTGAATTGCGTCGTTGCCGCGAGCCGCGATCACGTCGCTGTCGAAAGGGTGACTCAAGATCTCGCCGACTACCTGCGCTTTTCGCTCGAGCCATCGCAGCCGCTCGAGCCCCTCTCCCGCGAGATCGACGCTCTCGAGAAATACCTCGCCATCCAGCAGAGCCGCTTTGGCGCCGATCTCGTCTGCCGGATCAGCTGCGAGCCGGAGGCGCGGAGGGTGCTGGTGCCGCCGATGATGATCCAGCCGCTGCTGGAAAACGCCTTTCACTATGGGCCCCAGACGAGCCCGATGCCGTTGAATGTCAGCGTCGGGGCGAGCGTCCGCGATGGCCAGCTCTGTGTGATCGTCGCCAACAGCGGCTCCTGGGTGCCCCCCGATCCGGCCCGCTCGATCGGCTCTGGGATCCAGACGCTGCGAAAGCGGCTCGGGCTCCTCCTCGGTCCGGCGGCGACCGTGGACGTGGTTCACGAACAGGGCTGGGTGAAGATCGTCATCCGGCTGCCCGACACGGGCCCGCGTCTCGACCCAGCGATCCCGACTGCCATCAATTCCTGACACGGAGATCCAACCGATGCCCACGGCGCTGCTTGTCGACGATGAACCTTCCGCGAGCGCCCGGCTCGGCGATCTCCTCGCCGCGTACGGGGAGATCGAGGTGATCGGAGCGGTGCGGAGCGTGGAGCAGGCCGTGGCATTCATCGAGGGGAGGGTTCCCGACATCGTCTTTCTCGATGTCGAGATGCCGGGGGGCTCGGGGCTCTCCCTCCTCGAAAAACTCCCCGCCGAAACGGAGGTCTGCTTCGTCACCGCCTCTTCGAAGTATGCCGTGTCGGCCTACGACTTTGGCGCCGTCGACTACCTCGTCAAGCCGGTCGATCCGGATCGTCTCGAGGTCGCCGTGACCCGCATCCTCCGGGCGTTCGGAGGCAAGACGGCCGCCCACTCTCTCGAGTCCTCCGACAGCCCTGCCAAGTCCCTCGCCGCCACGTTTGTGATTCCCCTCCGCGATGGGAGCGCGAAGATGGTCATCCGCTGTGACGACATCCTCTGGATCGAGGGAATGGGGAATTATTCGCGGATCTGCGTCGCCGGCGAAGGCACCGCGATGCTCGTGCGCCGCAGCCTCGCCCAATGGGAGAGGGATCTCCCCGAGAAAGATTTTTCGCGGTTGGGGCGGTCGCAGCTGGTCCGCCTCGAGCGCCTCGCGCTCGTCACCTGGCAGTCGCGCAGCGAAACGGTGCTCACGTTCACCGGCAGCACCGCGACGCTCCCGATCGGCCGAGCCGCTGCCGCACGCCTCCGCGAGATCACCGACGCAACGCCAGCAGAGTGACCGGGGCGCTCCCGCGCCCCGGTCACTCCGCGACAGTCCAGGACAGGCGATTGCTTACTTCACTTCGCCGCAGTCGGTGATCACGATCTTGGCGCTCGTCTTGCCGCTGGCCGACCCGGCCTTCTCGATCGCCTTGACGACGTCCATCCCCTCGACGACGTTGCCGAACACGACGTGCTTTCCGTCGAGCCACGGCGTGGCGACGGTGCAGAGGAAGAACTGCGAGCCGTTGGTGTTGGGGCCGGCGTTGGCCATGCTGAGGACGCCGGGGCCGGTGTGCTTGAGCTTGAAGTTCTCGTCGGCGAACTTCGCCCCGTAGATCGACTTCCCACCGGTGCCGTTGTGGTTGGTGAAGTCACCCCCCTGGCACATGAAGTCGGTGATCACGCGGTGGAACGACGAGCCCTTGTAGCCAAAGCCCTTCTCGCCGGTGCAGAGGGCGCGGAAGTTCTCGGCCGTCTTCGGCACCACGTCGGCTTGGAGCTCGATCACGACCCGGCCGGCCGGCTTGTCGCCAATGGTGATGTCGAGGAAGCAGCGCGGGTTGTTGGCGTCGGCAGCGGTCACGGTCGATCCCCCAAATCCAAGGTGTGAAAAAGCAAAAGCAGCGACGGCCATCGACAGGATGGCGCGGCGCGAGAAGGCACTGGCACGGTCAAGGGGCGTGCGGGCAGGCATGTCGCGAATCCCCAGAAATGGTGGCGGTGGACGTCGACGCGACAGTGCGCGACGTCGGTCAAAAGACACCCGATCAAGCACCGGCTTCCGCGCTCGCGGAAGCGCTCGATCGAGCGGGAGAGTATGAACCAATCCGCGCCCGGTGGAAAGCGGGAACGCCGCCCCCCTGCCCCGGGCTACGCGAGGACCTCGCGGACCCGGTGTCCCGCCGCCGCCGATCTTGAAGGGGCGGCCGTTGGGGGCGTGAAACTCTTTTTCCCAGGGGAGCCCCGCCGCTGCGGCGACGGTGGTGTTGAAGTCGGCAACGGAGATGCCACCCGAATCGGGGGAATGGCCGCGCTCGTCAGAGGCGCCGTGGACCACGCCCCCCTTCACCCCCGCTCCGGCGAGGACGCAGGAAAACACCGCCGGATGGTGGTCGCGGCCGGCGTTCTCGTTGATCTTCGGCGTCCGGCCAAACTCCGTGGCGAGGACGACGAGCGTCGTGCCGAGCAGGCCGCGTTCGGAAAGGTCGTCGAGGAGCGTGGCGAGGGCCTTGTCGAGCCCGGCGGCCTTCGTGGGAAGCTCGTCAAAGAGCTCGCGGTGCATGTCCCAGCCGTTGACCTCCACCTCCACGACCCGCACCCCCGACTCGACGAGCCGGCGCGCGAGGAGGCAGCCCTTGCCGATCGTTCCCGCCCCATAGCGATCGCGGACGCTCTCCGGCTCCTTGGAGAGATCGAAGGCTTCGAGATCGACGCTTCCCAGGAGCCTGACCGCCTCGGCATACATCCGATCGTAGGCCTCGATCTGGTTGCCGCCGTAGGAGGCCTTGAAGTCGCGATCGACCTTCTCGGCAAGCGACAGCCGGCGCTCGAAGTTTTCCTCGGTGAGATACGCGGGGCGGATCGTGTTTTCGAGGCCTGCGTTGGGATCGGCCACCGGCACCGGCGAAAGGGCCGGATCGAGAAAGCCGCTGCCGGGGTGGTCGTTGCCGTTGCCGACGAGGACATAGCCGGGGAGGTCCCCCGGGCGCCGGCCGGCCGCGTGGAGCGCCCAGGCGCCGAAGGCCGGATGGCGGATGGAGTTGATCTGCGGATAGCTCGTCCGCATCAGATACGTCCCCTGCTCGTGGGCCCCGGTTTGGGTCGTCACGGCCCGGAGGATCGCCAGCTTGTCGGTCATGCCGGCGAGCTTCTTCATCGACTCGCCGAAGACGATCCCCGGGGTCTTCGTCTGAATGACGCCCGTCTCTCCCTGCTCTTCGCGGCCCGGCTTGGGATCGAAGGTGTCGAGGTGGCTCATCGCCCCGCGCATGAAGAGCGTGATGATGTTCGTGCCCGAGGGGAGCGGTTCGGCCGCAAAGCTGCTTTGGTGTTCGGCAAGGAGCGCGTCGACCGCCGTCACGCCGAGGGCCGTCCGCGCGATCCGGGCGATGGCGCCGCGGCGGGCGAGGCGGGAGTCGAGCCAGGGAAGATTCATTGCCGGCCTCACTGGATGAAGAGGAACTCGCGCGTGTTGAGCAGCGCCCAGATCAGATTGCCGCAGCCGGTGGGGCGATCGGTAGCGCCGCGGATCTCCCCAAGGGCCAGTCGCCGATCCTCCGCGTCGGGGAGCCGGGAGAGGACGGAGAGGAAGATGACATCAACCGCCTGAGGAGGATCATGCTCGGCCAGTTCGTCGACCACCGTCGAGCCGCGTTCGAGCATCGCGTGCGTGATCGGGCCGTTGAACATCGCCAGGATCTGCGGGACGGTGGCGACCGTCCGGTTGCCGTCGATCGTCTCCCGGTCCCCTTGGCCAAACTGGCGGAGGAAGTGGCCGAGGGGAAGCGGCGTGGGGAGCTCGCTTGCCCGCGCGAGGAGCTGGCCTTTGTAGCCGTAGGTCTGCATCGTCTGGCGGCGCGTCTTCCGCGGGCTCTGTGAATCCTCGTAGCGCTCGAAGGCGGCGTGCGCCGCCTCCCAGCCCGGATTCTTTCCGGAGAGATCGAGGTTCACCGCCGCCGCAAACGCTTCGCCCGTGGGACGCTCGTAGGCCCAAGGATCGTGGGCCACGAGCGTGAGGATCGAATCCCACAGCTGCTCGGCCGATTGCCGCCGCAGGCTCGGTGCGGCAAACGAAAACGCCTCCCCTGTCGTCGCGTCGTAGGGGATTGCCCGCCGCTGCCAGGCCTCGGTCGAAACGACGATCCGGACGAACTCGCGGAGATCGAAGTCGAGCCTGAGCATCTCGGCGGCGAGATGGTCCATGAGCTCCGGATGGGAAGGGGGATTGTCGGGGCGGAAGTCGTCGATCGGCTCGACCAAGCCGACGCCGAAGCAGAGCTTCCACATCCGGTTGGCGATCGTGCGGGCGAATTGGGGATTGTCGCGCGAGGTGAGCCAAGCGGCGAATTGGGCGCGGCCGTCGAGACCGCGAGCCTCCTCGGGCACTTCCCCCCAGAGGACATGGGGCGCGACCGCCTCCTCCGGCTTGGCATCGTCGTACTGGTAGTCGTGGGGGAGCTTCAGCTCGCGGTTGCGGAAGTTGACGACCGTACCGTTGGCTTGGAGAAACTGCGTGAAGGCGTTGTTGACCTTCGTGCCGTTGGCATTGGCGCGCTTGCGGCTTTCGGCGATCAGGGCCCGGACATTCTTCGCCGTGGCATCGGTTGTGTCGGCGCGGGCACCTTTGCGCATCTCCTTCCGCACCGGCTTCTCCGGCTTGCCGCCGGTGCCGGAGCGGGTGCCGGCGGTGAAGGCAGCCAATTCGTAAAACTGATGCTGCGTCCAAGCATCGAAGGGGTGATCGTGGCACTGGGCGCAGCCGATCTGCGTGCCGAGGAAGACGCGGACGGTGTTGTCGACATAGGGGAGCGGCATCCCCTGGTCGCGGAGCTGATAGCCGACGGCGGGATTTTCCCACAGCTTGCCATCGGCCGTGAGCATGTCGTGGACCCACTCGTCGTAGGGGCGATTGGCGGCGATCGACCGCTTCACCCAATCGAGATAGGCCTCGCTCCAGAGGTTTTTCTGCGGCCGCTCCGTGAGCCGGAGCGTGTCGGCCCAGACGTTGTAAAACCGGCTCACCCAGTCGGGGCTCTCGAGCAAGCTGTCGACGAGCGCTCCGCGCTTGTCGGGGTCGGTCGAGGCAAGGAACGCGCTCGCCTCGTCATGCGTGGGGATCCGGCCACCGAGATCGAGGTACGCGCGGCGGAGAAACTGGGAATCGGAAAGCGAAGGGGGGGCCGCGACGCCGTCGCGGGCGTGCCGCTCGGCTAGGATCGCATCGATCCGGGCCGCCGCGGCGCGGACGCTGTCGCGCGCCGTGCGATCGATCGGGGCGACGGCAAAGGATGCGCCGTCGGGGGCGTCACGGACCGCGGCCGGAAGCCGGAAAGGCACCGCGGCCCGGGCTCTCTTCGCGGCGGGCTTGTTCGCCTCAGCCGCAAGGTCCGCGGAGGGGGCGACGACCGCACAGGCGGCCGCGACGAGAAGGGCGACAAGGAGCGGCCGCGGGGGGGGCGTCGTCGGCATGGTCGATACGCTCCACGTGTGGGGAATGCCGCCCAGCGACGGCCGGGGCAGGCTCGGTCTCCCTGAAGATCCTGAGGATCAAACTGCCGAGAGGGGGAAAGGTTTTCATTTCTTTCCCCTACCAATTTAAAATGCTTTGCGCAGTCGTTCGAGCGCCCTTTCCAGCCGGTCGGTGGGGCAAGCGGTATTGAGCCGAATGAACCCCGGGGCCGCAAAATCGCGGCCGTCGGAAGGGCCGACCCCGGCCGCCACGCAGGCGGCGAACGGATCGGCATTCCCTGTCTTCCGGCAGTCGATCCAGACCAGGTACGTCGCTTGCGGCCGTGTCGCCTCGAGGCCGGGGATCGCGGCGACGGCGGCGAGCGTCCGGTCACGATGATCGGCAAGGAGGGCGACGAGCCGGCGCCGCCAGGGATCGCCATGGAGCCAGGCCGCTTCGGCGGCGGCATAGCCGAGAGGATTGACCATCGGCACCAGGCCCCCGCCCGACGGCCGCCAGCGCTTTCGCTCACGCTCCTCGGGGATGATCGCCGCGGCGCATCCCAGCCCGGCGAGATTCCAGGTCTTCGAGGGGGCGACGAGGGTGATGCAGGTCTTGGCCGCGGGGTGGTCGAGCGTGGCGAAGGGAACGTGGGGGACATCATCGAGGATCAAGTCTGCCCAGATCTCGTCGCTCACCACCCGGATTGCATTCCGCGCGGCGAAGTCGGCAAGCGCGAGGAGATCGGCTCGGGAGAAGACCGTGCCTGTCGGATTGTGGGGATGGCAGAGCCAGAGGAGCTTCGTGCGCGGAGTGACCGCGGCTTGGAGGGCGTCGAAGTCGATCGACCAGCCGCTCGGGGCGTTTGCATCACGCACGAGGCCGACGCGGACGCAGCGCCGGCCGGCCGCGCCGGGAAGCGTGAGGAACGGCGGATAGACCGGGGCGAAGGTAAGGATCTCGTCGTCGGGCTCGGTGAGGAGCCGGGCGGAGAGGGCGAGCCCCGTGACGACGCCGGGGGTGCCGACGACCGTCGCCGGATCGATCCGCCAGCCGTGGAGGGCCTCGAGATGGTGGGCGAGGGCGGAGGCGAAGCCGGGGGGATCGGCGGTGTAGCCGAAGACGCCATGGTTGACGCGGGCCTGGATCGCCTCGAGGACCTCTGGCGGCGCCTGAAAGTCCATGTCGGCGACCCACACCGGGATCACGTCCTCGGGCCAGCGGTCCCATTTCTCGGCGCCGGTGTGGCGGCGATCGGGGCACTGGGCAAACGACGGGTCGGGATGGCGAGGCGTGGACATGCGGAAAGGACCGGGGATGGGAGAATCGGGTGGGGCGAGTGAGGGATTCGACACCCTTCTCTTCGACACCTTTGTAACGGATCGCCGCGGCCGGCGTGCTTCAAGCGTCGGCCTCCCCATCGGCAAGGCAGGAGGGTTTTTTATGCATTCAGGATCCATCGGGGCGCTCCCCTCACCAAACGAGGTGAGCCGTGGGCCGGCGGCGACGGTGGCGACCGCGGCCGATGACCCACAGGCCTGGGTGATGGGGGCGGTGGAACGCTACGAGGAGGCGCTCCTCAGATATGCC
>Ga0208249_1000038_pt1 | contig 39162 bp, 35 predicted proteins | sample CryBogmetaGMA1M_FD_184546 | JGI IMG/M metagenome (GOLD analysis project Ga0208249, IMG submission 184546) | Freshwater microbial communities from Crystal Bog, Wisconsin, USA - MA1M (SPAdes) | ecosystem: Environmental > Aquatic > Freshwater > Lake | place: Crystal Bog, Wisconsin, USA | collected...
TTAACATCTGGATTCAGCCTCAAAAACCAGCCCAAAGTGGCTGAACATGAGACCAAAAGTCATCAGAAAAAGGTCTCAGAAGCAATTCACGGTCAAAGGCACTCTTTCCTGCTCACTGCCGCCGCTCGAACCCCGTTTGTCCAGAGATTCCCTAACGGCACCGCAGCCATGGATCCAGCGCCAGGGCGACCGCAGCAGCCCTGAACAATCGGCCGCGCTGCGAAAGACTGACCCCACTGCCGGGGTCGCCGCCCCTCCCGCCGATGGCCCCCACCGCACCCCTGCGCTGCCACCTGCTGATCGGCCAGCCCGCCAGCGGCAAGACCACCCTCGGCCGCAGCCTGGCGACCCTGCTCGCCAGCGCCGGCCAGCCGCCGCCACTGCTGCTCTCCACCGACGCCATCCGCGCCGAAGTGTTCGGCGATGCGGCCGTCCAGGGGCCCTGGCCCGACATCGAGCAGCGGCTGCACGGGCGCCTGCGCTCGGCCGTGGCGGCGGGGCAGCCGGTGATCGTCGACGCCACCCACGCCCGCCGGCCCTGGCGGCTGGCGATCACCCAGGCCCTCGCCCTGCCCCGGCCCGTGGAGTGGATCGGCTGGTGGCTCTACACGCCCCTGCCGGTGTCCCTGGAATGGAACGCCCGGCGGCAGCGGCCCGTGCCGGTGCCGGTGATCCGCGAGATGGCGGCGGCCCTGAGCGATCCCCAGTTCGGCCCCTGCCGGGCCGAAGGCTTCGCCGCCATCTGCGCCGTGGTGCCCAACCACCACCTGGAACTCGAACCGGTCGTGCAAGCGGAGCTGGCCGGCCTGGAGCGGCGCATCCGCTCCGCCCGCAACCGCGACCGCCGGCTTCAGATCCACGGTTATTCCCGCCTGCTCGACCTTGAGCGGCTGCTCTACCTGATCCGGTTGCTCAGCCTGGTGCCCGACCTGAACGGCAGCGATCCCGGCACCAGGGCCCAGCTCGAGGCCTGGATCTCCCCGCCGCCGCAGGGGGATCTGGCCGAGCGGGCCGCCGCCCTGCTGCGCCGGCTGCACGGCGAGTGCTACGGCGATCAGGCTGCGATCCGCCGCGATCTCACCTGGCTGGAGGCCAACGGCTTCACCGCCGCCGGCCCCGCGGCCCGTGCCATCCAGCTGGCGGCGGCGCCGCCGGGGGAGCGGGGGGATGTCCATGGCGGCGTGCCGCCGATGGGCGACGGGCCGGTGTTCCTGCGGGTGATGACGCTGCTGCGTCACCTGCTGCAGCACCCCTTCGACCACGAGCCCGGCACCAACCTGCACAGCCACCTGATCGACGCCACCGCGGCCATCCCCGGCGCTTACCTGCCCGGGGAAACCGCCAGTCTGCGCAAGGACCTCGAAAAGCTCCTCGCCCCCTACGGCTTTCGGGCCCACCGTGACCACAGCCGCCACGGCTACTGCCTCGGCACCGCCCTGCTCTCGGCGCCGCGGCTGCGGGAGGTGAGGGCGGTGGTGCAGCAGGCCGCCGGTCGGCTGGCCGACCCCTCCGCCCAGGACCTGCTGGCCGAACTGGACGAACGGCTCAGCTGGGCCGGCCTCACCGACGACGAGGTGCCGGCGGTGCGCAGCTACGCCCGCCACAGCATCACCGATGCCGGCCTGGTGCGGGCGGAATCCCTGGCTGCACCCCACCGGGCCGAGCAGATCGAACGGGCGATCTTCGAACACCGCCGCGTGCGGCTGCAGCGCTTCAGCAGTGCCGGCAGTTTCAACGACAGCCCCGTGGGGGAGCAGCGCCTCTGGCCGCTGCAGCTGATCTTCCACAACATCGGCTGGTATCTCCTCTACGAGGAAGACAACATCGGCCGCGAGGAGGGGCTGATCCGCAGCGAACGGCTCGATCGCCTCTGCCTCTGCACAGGCGATGGCGGCCTGCGGCGCAGCGCCGAACAGCACCAGAGCGCCCTTGGGCGCCTGGAGCGGTTGCTGCACCACAGCGGCGGCATCTACTTCGGCCACGACCTGGCGGCCCAGCTGGCGATCGCCAGCCCGTCAGCGCAACGGCGCCAGCGGCAGCTGCGCACCCTGCGCTTCAGCTGTGCCGACTGGGCCTTCGCCTTCCTGCGCGAAGGCACCGGCCGCTACCCCCTCGAGCAGACCCGCTACAGCCGGCCCCGACCGGATGACAGCTGGTGGCACCATCCCCGCGCCCCCCACTGCCTGGCCCCCAATCCCAGCGGCGACAGCCATCCCTACCCGGTGGAATTCGACCTGCCCAGCTGGACCATCGCGAGCGACATCGACCTGCGCCGCTGGCTGTTCAGCTTCGGCGGTGGCATCCGCATCGAGCAGCCGGCCGAGCTGCGCCAGGAGTTGCTGCAGCGCTGCCACGACACCCTGGCCGCCCATGGCGAGGTGCTGCCGGCGACTGATCCTGAGCCACCCGGGCGCTAGAACCGCGGCAGCAATGCCCCGGCCCCGATGGCGCGTCCCTACCAACCCTCGCTGCTGCGCCTGCTGCACGGGGCCATGGTGCTGCTGGTGCCGGCCGCCTGGCTGAGCGGGCTGATGGTCTACAGCCAGTTCGACGGCCGCTGGGGGCGGCTGCCCTTCAGCCTCGGCGGCGAGTGGATCGAATGGCACGGTTCCCTGGCGGGGCGGCTGTGGCCCCTGGCGGCCCTGTTCGGGCTCTATGCCCTCACCCTCGGCCGCAACCGGCTGCGGCGTCCGGCCAATGCCCTCGCCCTGGCCGCCCTGGCTCTGGCGATCGTCACCGGCAGGCTGATGCAGGAGGGATGGCTGGAGAAGGGCGATTTCAGCCACCTCGTCTACAGCCTGCACCTGCTGGGCTGGCTGACGCTCGGCGGAGCGGTGCTCTGGCACCTGGCGGCCGTGGTGCGCCTGGGGGGGATGCCGCTGCTGCGCTCGATGCTCAGCCTGCGGCTCAACCGCGGCGACAACCCCCTCGACTGGCCCGGCCAGATCCGGCGCCACTTCAGCCGAGGCATCTGAGCGGCCACGGGTCGGGAAACCGCCCCCGGCACCGCTCGACTCTCCCCCCAGGGGGAGGACTGATCATCAGCTCACGGGGGCAATCAATCCCCCGGTTCAGTCCCATTCCCCAAGGAGATTCCATGACCCAAAACAACAGCTGCTGCTGCTCCCGTCCCCAGGGCTGCCAGTGCAACCCCTGCCGCTGCAACCCCTGCCGCTGCAACCCCTGCAGCTGCCCAGCCCCCTGCCCCTGCCGCTGACGCGCGCTCCCGGGCTGGCCAGAGTGGGCGGGCCCAGTCCCGCCCGCCTTGATCCCTCCCCAGAAGCAGATGACAGGGATGCTCGGCCATCCCGTGGCCGAGAACCCGATCGATCTCATGTTCGACGCGGTGTACGCCCATTACGGATTGCACTGGCAATTCTGGAAGAACGACATCGCCAACGAACAGGATCTGGCCCTGGCCGTGGCGGCCCTGCGCCCCCTCGGCTACCGCGGCATGGGGATCACGGTGCCCTGGAAGGTGGCGGTGATTCCGCTGCTCGATGAGGTCGATGCCGATGTGCAGGCGATCGGCGCCGCCAACTACATGACCATCGAGGCCGGTCGACTGATCGGCCACAACAACGACGGCAAGGGGGTGGTGAAGGCGATCAACAAGATCACCTCCCTGCAGGGCAAGCACGTGGTGATGCTTGGGGCCGGCGGCGCTGGCCGGGCGATGGCCGTGGAGATCGCCTGGGCCGGCGCCTCCCGCCTCACCCTGGTGACCCGCCGCGAAGCCCAGGGCCGCGAGGTGGCCGAGCTGGTGCGCCGCGCCGCCGGCATCGAGAGCGACTGGATGCCGTGGCAGGGCGACGTGAAGCTGCCGGCGGGCACGTCGCTGCTGATGAACGCCACCCACCTCGGCTGCGCCCCCGAACTCGAGCCGGTGCCGCTGGTGTGGGAGTCCCTCGATCCCGGCTGCACGGTGGTGGATGTGATCACCAATCCCCGCATCACCCCGTTTCTGGAGATGGCCCGCTCCCGCGGCTGCCCGATCGTCGATGGGGTGGAAATGCTGGTGCAGCTGGCCATGCAGATCTTCGAGCGCTGGACCGGCATCAGCCCGGAGGAAGCGGTGTTCCAGCGGGCCGTGGCCGAGGCCCTCGGCGAAGACCCCGGCGCAGCGGCCGGCTGAGCCCCCGGCCGTCGGGGGATCAGCGGGTGGCCCGGTAGTGACGCTCGTCCTCGGCGGCGGCGGCGGCGTTCTCCCAGGGGAACAGGATCCACTCCGCTGCGGAGCTGACCTCCACCGCCTTCCACCAGCGCGGCGGCACCTTGCTGATCCACACCACCGCCTCCAGCCCGGGCAGGTGGCGATGGGCCTCCAGGGTCCGCCCGCTCTCGTAGACGTCATCCACCAGCAGGCAGCCCGGCGCCGGGGCGGCCAGCAGCGGCAGCGCCAGCCGGTGGCTCAGGGCCACCGCCAGGCAGAGGCCACCGCGGGGGATGCCATGGATGCCGGGACAGGGGCGCGGCTGCCAGTCGGCGGCGATCCGCTCCACCGCCTGTTCGAAGTCGTGCCAGCGGAGGATGCGCATCGGCCGTCGGCGGCTGGATCGGCTGGCAGGCTAGGCATGAAGCGCACGTCATGAACTCCCATCACCGTCGGTGAAGAGCCATTGCCGATCGCGGCCGGGTGGTTGTCAGATCCGGACGGCGGCGAGATTGTGATCCCATCGGGATTCGGAGGCTCCATCGATGGACGACACCCCCCCGCACCAGTGGTCAGGAGCGCGCTGACGATCCGACCCCTGCTCCAACAGTCTTGTCCGACATCCGGTTTCCAGGCCTTCCGTGGCAATCCCCGATGCGCCGCCCCAGGTGCCCCCGGGCAGAAGGAAACCCATCTGGATCGCATGGCCCCAGGTGCCAACGCCGGCAGCTCCGCCTCCACACCTGAAGATCCGGGGATCAGCTGATCCCCCCGGATCAGACAAAGCCCGGAGATTCCCCTCCGGGCTTTGTTGTGGCAGTCCTGGAGCTCAGGTCACCACGGTCAGATCACCACGATCTGCGCCGCCGTCAGCAGCGTGCCGGCCGCGAAGGTGGCCAAGCGCAGACTCGCCGCCGCACCGTTGCCATCCGGGTCGTAGAGCAGCTCACTGCCGCTGAGCAGGAGCCGCTCGGAGGGGCTGCTGAAGCCGCTGCCGCTGGCGAAGGCGGATGCGGCCAGGGGCCCGGTGTCGAGGGCCTGGAAGCCGGCGGCATCCAGCTCGATCCGATCCCCTTCGGCGGCGTTGAAATCAAGGATCAGGTCGACACCGCCGCTCGGGTCGTCGAAGCGGAAGCGGTCGGCGCCACCGCCGCCGCTGAGGCAGTCGTTGCCGGCGCCGCCGATCAGCAGGTCATCCGCCAGCTGGCCGCTGAGGCTGTCGGCCCCCTCGCCACCGATCAGGGTGTCGTTGCCGTTGGCGCCGCGGATGTCGTCGTCGCCGGCCTCGCCGCTGAGCCGGTTGGCGGCGCTGCTGCCATAGAGCCGATTGGCGAGAGCATTGCCCGTTCCATCCCTGGCGGCGCCGCTGAGCAGCAGGTGCTCCACATTGGCTGGCAGGGCATAGCTCACCGAAGCCCGGATGGTGTCAATTCCCGCCTGGGGAGCGGCGGTTTCGATGATCACATCGCCCGGATTGTCCACGTAGTAAGTGTCAGCCCCAGCGGCCCCCTGCAGGGTGTCGGCACCGGCGCAGCCATCGAGGCTGTTGGCCATGGCATTGCCGTAGAGGCGATTGTTCAGGCCATTACCGCTGCCCTGGAGCGCACTGCCCTGCAGCCAGAGGTGCTCGATCGTCGCCCAGGGGGCAAGCGACCAGCTCAGGGAGGCGTGGATTGTGTCGATACCGCCGCTGTCAACAATCCGATCGGCCAGTGAATCCACCCAGTAGTGGTCATGGCCGGCGCCGCCATTGAGGTCGTCGGCCCCAGCGCCGCCATCGAGGCTGTCGTTGCCGGCCAGCCCCTCGAGCAGATCATCCGCGCTGCCGCCGCTGAGGCTGTCGGCCTCGGCGCTGCCGATCAGCCAGCGGTCGCTGTCGTCGTTGACGATGGTGGCCGCCGCGCTGCTGGCCGCCGGATCCAGGCGGGCGCCGATGGCCCCGGAGAGCACAACAAGAAAGCCCTCATCGGCCTCGAGGAAGCGGTCACCGGCCACGGCCACCGTGATCGTTTTCTCCCGCTCCCCGGCCGCAAATAAGAGTTCTCCCGCCGGCAGGGCCGCGCCGCTGAAGGGCAGGGCACGGCCATCGCTAGCGCTGCCATCCGCAGGGTTCAAATCCGCAGCGCTGAAAAGCGCCGGGACGAAATCCATGGCGCCGGCCGGATCACTGCCCCGGCCCGCCACGCTCCAGGCCACCCTGCTGCTGCCACTGGCGGGGCCGCTGCGGCTGACCCGGAAGCTGAACAGGCTCTCCCCTTCGCGACCCTCGGGCCGATCGGCCGCATTGGCACTGATGCTGAGCATCGGCTCCAACAGGCCGCCGCTGATGTCCAGGCTCCAGAGCTCCTCGCCGCCGCTGCCGTCATCGGCCACAAAAAACAACTGATCACCCACGGCGGTGAGCAGGCCCGGATCGGCACTGGCGCTGCCGGGGTTGAGGTCGGCCAGCCGCCGCGTGCCGGCGGCGCTGCCGTCGCTGCACCAGAGCTCGAAGCCACTACTGCCATCACTGGCGCTGAACACCAGCAGCGAACCCACGGCGGTGAGGAAGCTGGGATAGGAGCCATCGCTGCCGGGGTTGAGGTCGACCACCTGCACCGGAGTCGCCCCGTCGCCATCGCTGCGCCAAAGCTCATAGCCGCTGCTGCCGTCGTTGGCGACAAAGAACAACGTATGACCCACCGTGGTGAGGAAGCCGGGGTTGGCGCCGCCACTGCCGGGCTGGAGATCGGCGAGCAGCAGCGGCGGCGTCCCGCTGGCGTCCGTGCGCCAGAGCTCGCGGCCGCTGCGGCCGTCATCGGCCACGAAGAACAGGCTGTTCCCCACGGCGGTGAGTTCAGCGGGGCCCGACCCTGCGCTGCCGGGGTTGAGGTCCGCCAGCCGCACGGGCTCCGCCCCGGCGGTATGGCGCCAGAGCTCATCGCCGCTGCTGCCGTCGTTGGCGGCGAAGAACACCGTGCTGCCGATGCTGGTGCGGCTGGCCGGATCGATGCGGGGCCAGCTGGGCAGGGGCGGAGCGCCAGAGGCAGCTGGTGGGGCCGCAGCGGCAGGGGTTGCAGCGGGTTGGGTGCCGGCGGCGCTGCCGTCGCTCTGCCAGAGCCCGCGGCTGCCGCTGCCGTCAGCGGCGCTGAACAGCAGCAGCGCCCCCTCCGTGCTGAGCTCCTGCGGATCGGCGCCGGCCTCGCCAGGGTTGAGATCGAGCACCAGGCTGGTGCCGGCCTCGCTGCCGTCGGAGCGCCACAGCTCCCGGCCGTGCCGGCCATCGCCGGCCACGAAAAACAGCAGGTCGCCGCAGGCCAGCAGATCGGTGGGCCCGGCGCCGCCGGGGCCGCTGAAGATGTCCTTGACGCGCTTGAGGAACGCCATCGGTCCTGGCACAACGGAGCCAGCGTTCCCCGCGGCCGACACAACAGGCGACGCCGGCCGCCGGCGATCAAGGGCCGGCCGCAATGCGTAGCAGGGTCACTTCGCCATCGAAGCCCTGGTCGTAAGGGGTGGGCTCCAGCCACCAGCGCCAGCCGGGTGGCAGGGTCTCCATCAGCGGCTCCAGGTAGGGGTGGCGCTGCGCCGGCCGGCTGATCGTATGGGCCGGATAGATCCTCAGGTCACCCCGGCACACGCGCAGCAGCTCCTGCAATGCCCGCCGGTGCCAGGCGAGATCAAAGCCGTCGTGCCCATGCAGGCCGCCATCCGCCAGCGGCGCGTAGGAGAAGAGCAGGTGGCCCGAGAGCACCAGATCAAAGCTGGCCGATGCCAAGGGCAGCTCCGGCAGGGCGCCGCTGCGGTAGGCCAGGGGATGGCGGCGGCGGTCGGCCAGGAACAGCTCCAGCGCCTCCTGTTTGCCCCGCTGATAGCCCTCCAGGTCGAAGTCCGGACGGGTGGCCGTGCTGGCGGCGATCCGCCCGAGGGTCAGGGCGATGTCCCGGCGGCAGAGCTGCTCCAGCTCCGGCTCCGGGAGGTGGTAGGCGGGATCCACCGCCAGGATCTCCACGCCAGCTTTGCGCACCAGGGCACTGAGGGAGCCGGGTCCCCCCGGACAATCCAGCAGCCGCAGGCCGCGGCAGCGCTCCAGATTCAGGTTGAAGAACTGCAGCGCCTCCTCGCCGGTGCGGCCGAAGAAGACCACCCGCGGCAGGTCCATGGCCACCTCGAAGGCACCGGTGGCAGCCAGGTCGTGGCTGGCGAAGCCGAGGGGATCAAGCGCCATGGGAGGGGAGCTGGGGCGGAAGCGCCTGGCGCCGCACCAGCAGCCAGCCAAACACCATGCAGACCAGAAACGTCCAGAGCAAGAGCTCCTGCCCGTGGATCAGGCCGCTCAGGTAGCCGAGAGACACGGCGATGATCGCGGCCAGGCAGGCCCCGGCCACCAGCCAGCGGCGCCGGGCGCTCACCGCCGGCAGGCTGCGCCGCAAGGCTGACACCGCCACCATTCCATAAACCAGCAGGAAGGCCAGCACGGCAAAGCCGCCGCAGTCGGCATAGACCGCCTGGGGTTTCCGCCCGGCCAGCACCAGAGCGGACCCCAGCAACAAGGGCAGCAGGGCCGTCCAGGCCAGGGCGATGCTGGGGGTACGGAAACGGGGATGGACAGCCTGGAGCGGGCGGGGCAGCACCCCCTTGCCGGCCAGGGTGTAGCCGAGCCGGCCCAGGGCGGTGAGGCTGCCGAGGCAGGTGCCGAACAGGCAGAGGGTGGCCCCGAGATGGACCAGATGGCCGGCGAGGGGTTGACCCAGCCGTTGGGCCAGGGCCCCGATCGGATCGACGCCGCCGCGCAGGGCCGGGGGCAACCAGGACAGCCCCTCCGCCAGCACCAGGGCCCAGCCCAGAAAGATCGCGCCCGCCAGCAGCACGCTCCAACGCAGGGCCATCGGCACCGCCCGCTGCGGGTTTGTGGCCTCTTCGCCCAGGTTGGCGGCGCTTTCGAAGCCGATGAAGCTCAGCACGGCGATCATCAGGCCGGCCTGCAGCTGGCCGTCAAGCCGCAGGTCGGTGACCAGGGCGGCCGGATCCGCCGCCGCGGCGCCGCCGCCGGCCAGGAGCACCAGCCCGCAGAGGCCCATCACGACCAGCACCGAGAGGGCCTCGGTGATCAGCATCGTGGTGGTGGAAAGGCGCACGTCGCGGCGGGCCAGCTCCAGGCAGAGCCCGCCACCGACCAGAAAGCCCAGCAGCGGCGGCAGCGGCAGACCCAGCGGCTGGAGAACCCCGGCCAGGTAGGCGCTGAAGAAGGCAAGGCAGCCCACAAATACGGAGCCGTAACCGAGCAACAGGGCCCAGCAGGCCAAGGCGGTGGGCACCGGCCCCAGGCCGGCGGCCACATAGCCGCCGATGCCGCTGGCCCGGGCCGGATGCTCCCGGAACAGCACCAGGGTCTCGCTCACCAGCACGATCGCCAGCAGGGCGATGGCGTAGCAGAGCCAGGTGGCGGAACCCGAGCCGGCCGCCAGGGCCTCGGGGATGTTGATCACCGCCGTGATCGTCAGGCCCACGGTGGCCACCGCCTGGGCTGTGATCGCCAGGGGCCCCAGGCAACGGCGCAGCAGCGGCCCAGCGGCGGCCGCGGCGGTGTCCGCAGCGTTGGGAGCGGCGGTGGGAGCGGTGGTGGTGGGTGCGGAGTCGGCAGGGGGAGGTGACATCCGCACAGAAAGCATCGAGCCATCTTCCCAGAACCAGCAGGTGGTTGAACTGGCCAGGGCGGTCCGGCGTGGCGGGGAGCAGGGTGGGGGCGAACTCCACCGAAGAGCCCCATGGCCGACGCCCCTTACCTGATCGCCCTGGCCCTGGTGGAACAGCGGGGGCAGCGGGCGATGCCCCTGCAGGGCAGATCGCTGGCGCAGGCCGTGCCGGCCGATGGGGATCCCGCTGAGGAGGGGAGCCAGCAGGCCCTCGAACTGCTGATGCGGATCTGGCAGCGCAGTGAGGAGGCTCCGCTGCGGCGGGCGGCCGGCGAGCGCAGCCTGCTGCTGGTGGAGGTCCCCCTCGCTGCGCTGCAGGACGACCTGCCGGCCATCAAGGCCTCCTGGTTGAACAGCGGCGATACCGCAGCCCTGCTCTCGGCCCTGGCGGCCCTGGGGGGCGGCATCTGGAGCCTGGAGCTGGAGCCACGTCAGCCGCCCAGCTACCGCAGGATCCACCCCTGAGCGATCTGGTCTTTCGCAGCAGATCTGCAGCAAAGGGGGCCCTGGCCCCGGAGGCTCTCTGCAGCCCCCGCCGCTACGCCATGACGGCCACCATCGCGCCCGCCGATCCCACCTTCCCCAGCTATCGCCTGCCGGCCCTGCTGGGCCCCATCGACGTGGTTGATCTGCTTGAGCTCTGCGGCACCGCCAGCGCCACCGCCGGTGCCATGGGCCTTTCCCAGCCGACCGTGAGCCGCCGCTACAGCGCCCTGGCCAGCGATCTCGGCCTGCGGCGCTGGGGCCAGAGCGGACCCCAGCAACTGCTGTACGGCGACACCACCTGCCTGCGACTGCTGCGGCAGGCCTACCAGTGGCACCGCCTGGAGGCTGGCTTGGTGCGCCTGGCGGCGAACCCCTGCCAGGAGCTGCTGCTGGAGGGGCTGCCCGCCGACCCGCGGCTGCCGTTGCGCTTCCGCCAGCCCGGCAGCTGGCGGCGGTTGCTGGAGGCCGCGATCATCGATGGGGCCCTGCTCAGCAGCCTTGATCTCGAGCTGCTGCATCCCGGCCTGGCCGGTGATGGCCAGGCGCCGGTGGGCTGGGGAGCGGGCCTGCTGTGGCCACTGCCCGCCTGGCCCCTGGGGCTGTGGCTACCACCGACGGCGGCGGGTCCACCCGCCTGCGGGGGGGACGTGCTGCTGCCGCCCGAGGCCGGGGCGCCGGGGCTGGCCGCCCTGGCGAAGCAGCGGCAGTGGCGCTGCCGCCATGCCAGCCAGCGCTGCCGCCGCCCGGCAACCTGGGCCAGCTGGATGCAGCAGCAGCAGCTGCCAGCCCTGACGACGGCAGGCTGGGCGGGCAGCCTGGCGCCCCTTTTGCCCGGCTGGCGCTGGAGCCCCCTGGCCGGTGGCGAGCAGGAGCGGCTCTGGCTGCTGCTGGCCTCCGAGCCGGCCCGGCAGCACCGGGTGCTGCACGACCTGCCGGAACAGCTCAGCAGCCGCATCAACAACCTGCAGGCCACCAATCCGGAGCTGGCGGGATGGGCCTCAGGGCGCTGAGGCGGCGGCGGCAGGCGCCCGTAGGATCCATTCCATTGCCCCGCAATGCCATGACGCTCACATGCAACATCTGCGGGGGAAAGACATTCGAAACCTTCGGCTATCTGCCCAGAGCTGATGCGTTGTGCAGGGGCTGCGGATCCCTGGAGCGCCATCGCGCCCTGCACCATCTGCTGCGCGAGCGAGGAAAGCTCGATCCCGCCCTCAGGGGATCAGAACGCTGCCTGCAGCTGGCCCCGGAAAAGGTGACCCACGATGCCCTGATGGCGGCCTACGGCAGTGGCTATACAGCCTCGGATCTGGCCCCACAGCGCTATCGCCATGCCCAGTGTCTGAGGCTGAAACTCCCCGACGATTTCCAGAAATTACCGGATGGTTACTTCCACCTGATCGTCCATAACCATGTCCTCGAACATATCCCCGGACCGTTCCGGGAACATATCGATGCCTTCGCCAGGATCCTTGCCAAAGGCGGCGTGATGGCCTTCACGATTCCGGATCAGGCCATCATGGACGGCATGGCCACCAGCGTGGAAGGGGGAGAGCTGCTGGCAGACGACCAGGCCAGGCTCACGGCCCACGGCCAGGAAGATCACTACAAAACCCTCGGTCTCGATCTGATCGAGCACCTGCGCTCCAGCTTCAGCTCCGTGGAATGCCTGGCCGACAGACGTGATTCAGCCAACCAGGCCCTGGTGGCCGACCACAACGCCTGGGGAATCGTTTTCTGGTGCCGCCGATAACTGGGGACCGGCTGACGTGGCGATGGGACCGAAACGGCCGCCGCGATCAGGGGAGGGTGAATCCCGAGGTGTTGAGGTGCTTGAGGTCGAGCATCACGATCGTGACCCACACCACCAGTGCCAGTCCACCGGCGCCGGCGAGGAGAATCAATACACTCGAAAGCGCGGAAGATATGGGGCCCTGTTGATTAGCCACGACCACACTCCGTATAAGGTTTAAAATTTAGCATCGCTCCAGCGTCTTCTCGGCGATCGCACTGACAACAGCAAACCCCGGAACCGGAAGGGAAGCTCCTGAGCGCTTGGCCCATTGGCCCAGGCCGAAGCAATGGGCGTTCGGCCTGATGGCGCTGCTCAGAAGCAGAAGGGCAGGAACTGGGTGCGGCAGGCGGCGTAGCCATCCACGAGGGCACCAAGGCCGATCTGGTGGGCGATGCCGAAGCCGGTGAGGCCCTCAACAACCACACCGATGACGATGCCCAGCATGGCGGCCCGGCCGTTGAACAGCTCCGCCTTGCGCAGCTGCTCGAGGTGGATCTGCTTGGCGGCAGCGTCCTGGAACCACTTTTCGGAAGTGGAGGAGTCGGGCATGGGAAAGATTGCAACTGTCAATGATTGTAACGCAATGTTGCGTTACCAGGCGCTGCCCCTCCCCCAGGCCTTGGCTCAGGTATCGCCGTGGCTGCGTTCCCACTGCAGGGAAGGCATCGGCAAACCGGGGCGTCGGGGCGCGTGCGGCGCCGACGGCTCCCCCACCAGATCGGACTGGCGGCAGCGGTCGATCGCGCGGGCGAGCTGGGGATAGCGGGCAATCATCGCCCCATAAGCCGGGGAACGGCGATACGCCGCCTCAAGCTGGCGGTAGGCCGATTCAAGCTGGCGGTAGGTCTGCTCAATCACGGCCAGCAACTGTTCGTCGGGTTCGGCGGCGGCATCGCGGGCAAGCCGGCTGCGCTGAAAGTCGTCGGTTGTCATGGAAGGCTGGGGGAGGTCCTGGCATGGGGCGGGCCTGCCCATCCCCACGCTGTCCACGCCCAAGCCAGCGAACCAGGGCTGTCAGCGGGAGCGCACCGAGGCGCCCCTCGCCAGCGCCGTGCGGCGCCCTGCCTAACCTGGGAAGACGCTTGACGGGCGTTGGGGGGCGGTGCTCGCGATGCCAGAAGCCTCTCGCCCCGTCGTCGACGTGACCTACGAGCACAGCAGCGGCCTGCCGGCCCTGCTGGAGCAGCTGGGTGTGGCGGTTCTGCTGAGCACGTACCAGGCCGGGCGGGTGGTGAGCCTGGGCAGCCACCGGGGCCAGCTGCAGGTGGGCTTCAGCCATTTTGACCAGGCGATGGGGATCTGCCGCACCCCCACCGGCCTCGCCGTGGGCTGCCGGGAGGCGGTCTGGAGGCTGCCCGCCAGCCCGGTGATTGCGGCCTCAATCCCGCCTGCGGGCCAGCACGACATCGCCTTCCTTGCCCGTAGCTGCCACCTCAGCGGCCCGCTGATGGGCCACGACCTGGCCTGGGGCGATGGACGCCTCTGGCTGGTGAACACCCTGTTCAATTGCCTGGCCACCCTGGAGGAGCCCTGGAGCTTCGTGCCCCGCTGGCGTCCCCCCTTCATCAGCGAACTGGCGGCCGGCGATCGCTGCCACCTCAACGGTCTGGCGATGGCGGAGGATGGCAGCGGCCCGGCCTATGCGAGCGCCCTGGGGGAAACCGACAAGCCGAACGGCTGGCGGGAGCGCCGGCGCGATGGCGGCTGCCTGATCGCAACGGCCAGCGGCGAGATCGTGCTGCGGGGCCTGGCCATGCCCCACTCCCCCCGCCTCCACCAAGGGAACCTGCTGCTACTCGACTCCGGCCACGGGGCCCTGCTCCGGGTCGATGCCGGCCGTGGTGGCACCGAAACCATCGCCCGACTGCCGGGCTTCACCCGCGGCCTGGACTGCCACGCCGGCCATGCCTTCATTGGCCTGTCCCGCAGCCGCGATTCGGCCGTGTTCAGCGGTCTGCCGCTCGGGCAGGGCGGCCAGGAGTTGCGCTGCGGCCTGGCGGTGGTGGACCTCAGCCGCGGCGCCGTGGTGGCGATGCTCTGGTTCCATTCCGGCGTGGAAGAGGTCTTCGCCGTGACGGTGCTGCCCGGTTGGCGCAACCCGGTGTTGATCGGACCGGACAGCCGCACCGACAACCATGGCGTGGTCTGGATGGTCCCCCCCGCGCCAGGCTGGGGATCCTGATGGGGAACCCACCGTGATCGCAGCCCTTCTGATCCTCGGAGTGATGGTGGCGGTGGTGCTGGGACTCAACCCCGCCCGCGAGGATTTCGCCTGGTTTCTACGGCTGCGCCGGCCCCGCTGGCTCACCTTCGAGCGGTTGATCCCGCTGATCTGGCTGTTCATCTACGGCTGCTTCTACGCCTCCGCCCTGCTCGCCTGGAACAGGAGCAGCAGTCTCTGGTTGATGGCTGGTTACGCCGTTCTGCTGATGCTCGTGCAGAGCTACACGCTGGTGATCTGCCGCAGCAGGCGCCTGCAACCGGGAACGGTGGTGGGCTTCCTCGGCTGGCTATGGGGCGTGGCCCTCACCCTGGTGGTGGCAGGGTGGTCAACCCCGGCCTGGCTGCTGCTGCTGCCCTACCTGCTCTGGAGCCCGGTGGGAACCTTCGTGACCTGGCAGATGCAGGGGCTCAATCGCAGCTGAATCGCCGATTTTGCCGCCCTAGAGCACCCCAGTGATCACAGGAGCGCGGCAGGTGAGCAGAACGATCGCACCGCAGACCGGCCTGCTTCAAGAGTTAAAACGGCACGCAAACAAAGCCCGGCGAAGGGCTATGGTGTGAATTGTTGATGGGTTCAACCATGCTCACAGGAACTGAACTGCTCGCCAAGGTCAAGGAACTTGGAGATGCCTCCAAATCCGATCTGGTCCGCGCTGCCGGCTACCTCAGCACCAAGAAGGACGGCAGTGAGCGACTGAATTTCACCGCTTTCTACGAGGCGCTGCTGGAAGCCAAGGGTGTCAGCCTCGGCGAAAGCGGCGGCCGCAGCGGTCGTCGTCCCGGTCGTCAGCTCAGCTACGCCGCGAAGGTGCAGTTCAACGGCAATCTGCTGGTGGGCAAGGCCTACACCGCCCAGCTCGGCCTCCAACCGGGCGACGAGTTCGAGATCAAACTCGGCAAGAAACAGATCCGCCTCGTGCCCGTCGGCGGCGAAGACGAGGAGTGATCGGCTGGGCGCCACCCGGAACAATCCCGACAGACAGCAGCCCATGGCCCCACAGTGGGACAACTTTCTGCGCAACCTGGGCGAATGGCACGGTTCATTCGCCTCCCTGAACGCAGAGGCAGAGATCGTCGACTGCAGTCCCTCCATCCTCATCCTGGAGCAAGGCGCAGAAGATCGATTGGTGCACTTCCGGCTGCGTCGCTATGGCGAAGGGGGTGGCTCCGCTGCCCCCACCCGGGAGGTCCAGCAGGAGTACCGCAGCCTCGGGCGGCAGGTGGTTTTCTTTGATTCCGGATCGTTCTGCAAAGGCTCCCTGCAAGTGGCCCCTGGCACCTCCTTCGGCGCTGAATTCGGTTTCCTGATGGGCGATCGCCGCCACCGGCTGGTGCAGCTTTTCAGCCCTGAAGGCCACTTCAGCAGTCAGGTGTTGATCCGTGAGTTCCGGGCCGGCAGCGACGCGTCCGAGCGGCCTTCCCTCAGCGTCGACGCCCTTGTGGGCGAATGGCAGGGGGATGCAGCCACGATCACGGCCGACTGGCCGGAACCGGAGCAGCGCAGCTGCACGATCACGATCGATGCCGGAGCAGGCAACACCCTCAGGATCTCCAGCATCAGCTCTGACGAGCGGACTTTGATCAACGCCAGGGGCTCGGGGCGGGTGCTGGAGCTCGAAGGCGACAGCGCTGGCTGCCTCCAGCTGCTGCCCGATGGCGGCTACAGCCTGGTGCCAAGGCAGGTGAGCCACCGACGGAGCTTCACGGTGGAAGCCGCCTGGCTGCCGGCGCCAGACCGGCTGGAGCGGCTGATTCGCCGCTACGACGCCAGCGGCGCCTGGCAGTCGGCCACCCACATCAGCGCCCGCCGGAACTGAACCGGCCGACCCCCGCTAGCCAGGCCACGCCAAATTCGACCATTGACAGCAGCGCCAGCATCGACTAGTACAGGTGTACGCCTGCACGAGCGGTCATGCCCGTCGCCTCCCCCTACGCCGTCTTCCGCGCCCCAAGCCACCCTGCAGGGCGGCCCTGGGCGGCCGACCTCACCTGGGTCAGCGCTCCGACCCCAGCACCAGCCCCGGCGCCATTCCCTGCCCGGATGGCCCCCCGGCGCCGCAGAACACGCCAGGCCCCTGGCCTGGTGCAGGGGGAGCTGTTCGCGTCCGTTGCCGGCGGCGGCCAGTGCGGGACAGCGCAGGCAGCAGACTGCTTCTCAGCCTGACACCCGCGTGAGCCTGAGCCGTGCCTGAGCCGTGCACGACCCGTTTCATCCACACCGCCGACTGGCAGATCGGCAAGCCCTACCGCACGGTGAGCGATCCCCAGAATCAGTTCCGCCTCCAGCAGGAACGGATCAACGCCATCGGCCGGATCGCCGCTGCGGTCCGCCAGGCCGGGGCCGGGTTCGTGCTGGTGGCCGGCGATCTGTTCGATTCCACCACCCCCGCCAGCAGCACGGTGCTGGAGGTGCTCGAAGCGATCGGCGCCATGGCGGTGCCGGTGCTGGTGATCCCGGGCAACCATGACCACGGCGGCCCGGGCAGCGTCTGGCACCGGGAGCTGTTTCAGCGCCAGCAGCCGCTGATGGCCCCCAACCTGCAGCTGCTGCTGGAGCGCCGGCCCCTCGAACTGGATGGGGCGGTGGTGCTGCCGGCTCCCCTGCTGCGCCATCAGGACAGCAGCGATCCCAGCCTCTGGCTGCGGAGCCTCGACTGGGGCAGCCTCCCCACCGACAAACCACGGCTGGTGCTTGCCCACGGCGGCGTCCACGGCTTCGGCGGCCGGGAGTACGGCCTTGATGAGGAGGCGCCGGCCGGCGCCAACAACCTGATCGATCTCGAAGCCCTGCCGGATGCCGAAATCGACTACGTCGCCCTGGGCGACTGGCACAACCTCAAACAGGTGAACGCCCGCAGCTGGTACTCCGGCACCCCCGAACCCGACCGCTTCGACCAAGGAGAGGCCAACCAGCGGGGCCAGGTGCTGCAGGTCGACGTCAGCCGCGGTCAGCCGGCGCAGGTGCGCATCCTGCCCACCGGCCGGCTGCAGTGGCACAACCTGCGCTTCCGCTTCAGCAGCGATGCCGACCTGGGTCGCCTTGAGCGGCAACTTGAGGACCTCACCGCCGGCCGCGTGGCCCGCGATCTGTTGCGCCTGGAGGTGAGCGGCAGCCTCAGCCTGGCCGGCCACCGCCGCTATGAGCAGCTGCTGGCGGATCTGCGCAGCAGGCTGCTGAGGCTGCGAATCAAGGGCGAATGCCAGCAGGCACCGGAGGCCGCCGAACTCGAGCAGCTCACCGGCAGGGCCGAAGACCCCCTGATCGCCGGGGTCGCCGCCCAACTGCAACGGCAGATTGCCGGCTGCGCTGAGCCGGACTCCGAGCAGGCGGCGGAGCTACGCCTCGCCCTCTGCGAACTGTTCCGGCTCGCCAGCACCCCCTGAAACCATGCGCCTGCTCGATTGCCAGCTCCGCAACGTGCGTCTGCACGGGGATCTCAGCCTGTCCTTCGCAGCGGGCATCACCCTGATCGGGGGTGCCAACGAAACCGGCAAGAGCAGCCTGGTGGAGGCCCTGCACCGCACCCTCTTCCTGCGGGCCAGCGCCACCGGCCCGCCGGTGGAAGCCCTGCAATCGCGGCTGCATCTGGGCCAACCCAGCGTGCAGCTGAGCTTCGAGGCCCGCAACGACCGCTGGACCCTGCGCAAGCGCTTCAGCGGCAGCAGCGGCCAGGTGTCGCTCCAATCCGCCGGCGATGGCATGGCGCTGAGCGGCAGCGAAGCCGAGGAGCGGCTGGCGGAGCTGCTCGGGCTCAGCGAAACCATCGGCAGCCGCCAGGCCAACACGGTGCTGCCCAGCCGCTGGGCCCACCTCTGGGTGATGCAGGGGTCCGCCGGCCACGACCCCCTGGCGGGCGGCAAGGGCCACTACGACTTCGACAGCCTGCGCAGTGAGTTGGAGCGCGGCGGTGGGGCCGCAGTACTGCAGTCGGACAACGACCAGCGGGTGCTCAACCAGCTGGAGGCGGCGATCGCTGAAAACCTCACCAGCCGGGGCAGCCGGCGCCATTCCCCCCTCTGGCAGGCCGAGCAGGCCCGGCAGGCAGCCGCCGCCCAGCTCGAGCAGGCCCTGGCCCGGTTGCAGGACTACGAGCAGGCCGGCGACAGCCTCGCCAGCATCGGCAGCCAGCTCCAGGAGCTGCAGACCACCACCCTGCCGGCCCTGCTGGAGCGCCAGCGGATCCTCAGCAGCAGCAGCGAGGCAACAACCAAACTCCAGGCGGCGATTCAGCTGGCCCGCCAGAGCCTCGAACCGCTGCGCCTGCGCTACAGCGCCACCGAGCGAACCCTCAACGAAGGCAAAACCCTGGCGAAGGGGATCCGGGAGCGGCGGCAACGCCTCAACCAGCATCAGCAAGCCGAAACGGACGCCGCCGCCCTGAGGCAGCCGATCAGGGACGAGCTGGAGCGCCGCCAGCGGCAACGCCAGGATCTGGAAACACAGTGCAGAGCCCTGCAGGGCCACAACCAGCTGGTGCAGTCTCTGCTGGAGCAGACCCGCAGCCAGGCCGATCTGGTGCGCCTCACCCGGGAGCTGGCGCAGCAGCGCCAGACGGAGAGCCAACGGCTGGCCCTGGGCCAACAGCTGGCGGCCCTGCCGGCGGTGGGAGCCGCTGAACTGCACGACCTGCGCACCAGGGAGCAGCAGCTCCGGGATGCCCGCACCCGCCAGGAGGCGATGGCGGCGGGGCTGAGGTTGGTGCGGGCGGATCAGCCCGTGCGCCTCAACGGCGAAGCACTCGAGCCCGGGGAGCAACGGCTCCTCAGCGGGCTCTGCAGCCTGGAGGTGGGGGAGGGGGTGGCGCTGGAGATCAGCCCTGGCGGCGGCCAGACCCTGGAATCCCTGGCCCAGCGGCGCCTGCAGGCCGAAGCTGGCCTGCGGCAGCTGCTGGCCAGGCTGGGGGTGGAAACGAGCGAGCAGGCCGAGCGGCTGGCGGCGGAGCGCTCCCGGTTGGAACAGCAGCTGGCAGCCCTCGGTCCGGCCCCCACCGAATCAGCAGCCGCCCTGGAAGCGGAGCTCCACCAGCGGCGCCAGCGGGCCGCCGAGCTGGAGCTGTTGCTCAGCAGCCAGGCCGAAGGGCGCCAGCAGTTCGAGCGGGAGCGGGCCATCCCCACCGATCCGGCCGGGCTTGAGGCCCTGCAACGACAACTGGCCCAGACCCTCAACCATTCGAGCAATGCACTCCGCCAGGCCGATGGCGCCCTTGACGCCGCCCGCAAAGCGTTCCAGCAGCACGAGGTGGCCGAAAAAGAGCGGGCGGCCCAGCTGGCGGTGCTCCAAGAGGAACTCAGCCAGCGCGAACAGCAGCTGCAGGAGCTGATCGACAACCACGGCGGCAGTGAAATCCTCACGGCGCAACTGGCGGAACTGGCGGAGCAGCAGCGGCAACAGGAGGCCGAACTGCAGCGGCTCCAGGCCGAACTGGCCAAGTTCAGTGGCAGCGATCCGGTCCGGGAGCAGCAGGAGCTGGTGGGGCGGATCGAGGCGGCGAGGCGCCAGGTGGAGCAGCTGATCGATCAGCGGGGTGCCGCCCGGCAACGCTGCGACAGCATCAGCGATGACGACCCCCACGCCACCCTCGAGCAGGCCCGGGTGCAACTGGAGAACGCCGAAACCGAGCACCGCGGCATCGCCCGCCTGTGCGCGGCGCGGCAGCTGCTCCAGCAGTTGTTCCACAACGCCCAGGCCGACCACTCCAGCCGCTACAGCGAACCGCTGGCCCGGGCGATCGACAGCTACCTGGCACCGCTGCTTCCCGGCGGCGCCGCAAGCCAACTCCACTACGACCAGGCGAGCGGCTTCACAGGCCTGCGGCTGCGACGGGGCGGCGAGGCCTATGCCTTCGCCGAGCTCAGCGGCGGCATGCGCGAACAGCTGGCGGCGGCGCTGCGGCTTTCGATGGCGGACGTGCTCAAGGGCGCCCACGACGGCTGCCTGCCGCTGCTCTTCGATGACGCCTTCACCAACTGCGACCCGGAGCGGGTGTTGCTGGTGAAACAGATGCTGACCAGCGCAGCCGAACGGGGTCTGCAGGTGATCCTGCTAACCTGCGATCCAGCCGCCTATGGCTGCTTCGCCGATCAGGTGGTGAACCTGGGTGATACCGGTCCGAGCGCCCCCACCGGCACCACGGCGATGCCATCGGGGCGGCGGTCTTTGTATGGAGGATCCCTGCAGCGGCAGCCGCCGGATGGTGGAGGACCTGGCCAGAGAGGGGATCCCCATCAGCCGTGACGGCCTCGCTGTGCCGACGCATCGCTCTGTTCCATCAAGCCCCCTGGTGGTGAAAGTGGTCGGGATGAAGAGGCGTCATCTTTCCTGGCAGAGGGGGCGGTGATTGCCTGGATTATTGGCGCCCGAGGCCTACACCTCGGCTGGGGTGAAGGCCTGAACAAACCAGGCAGAGGCACAGCCATCGTTGCTGAGCCCAGCATCTGGGCGGAGGCGGTTGCGCGAAACTCCTGGGCGGCCCTCCTTGGAGAGCAATGGTCAGTGGAACAGTCAAGGGAAGCGTCGGAGAAATGACCAGGGGCCTGGCGGCGGTCCGGCAGCAGCGCGGGCCCTGGCAACGGCCCGGCGGCCGGTTTGTGGCGGCCGCTCTCGCCATCGCCCTGGTCTTTGGCCTGCTGGTCTCTGGCCTGGGCTGGCCCCCCACCTCCGTGGCGGCCGCTGAAGGCCCTGCGATGCCGGCAGGGGCTGGCTCCGAAGCCCAGCCGGAACTGGTGGGCAGCTATGAGGTGGCACCGGTGCGGATCATCGGCATCCCGGCGATCAGCGTCGCCTCACCGGTGATCAAAGGCTCGGAGGCCGGACCTGAGGCCCAGCAGCGGGCGGCGGTGATCGAGGGCAACCTGGCGCTGCTCTACGAGCGGCGGCCCCTCTGCAACCAGGGCGAAACCATCGCCGAAACCCTGCTGGAAGACCTGGTGCTGGGCGGTCCCGCCGGCCAACGGCTCTGCAGTGGCGATCCCTGGGCGGTGCAGGGCCGCCCCGACGACCTCAGCGTGCAGGTGGTCCGAGACGACGATGGCACCGTGCGATTGCAGGCCCTGCTGCGCGGCCGGGCGTCGCCGCTGCCGCTGCTGAGCGTCACCCCGGCCGATGCCCGCCTGCATGGCCTCAGCCGCGAAGCGCTGGCGGGGCAATGGCGCCAGTTGCTGCAGCGGCGCCTGCGCCATGCACGCTTCACCCGGCAGGACAGCCAGGTCAGCCTGCGGCTCAAGATCACCCTGGGGCTGGAGCTGCTACTGGCGTTGGGCACCGCCGCCATCTTCTGGCTGTGGTCGCGGCTGCGCCGCCGCCTGCGCCGCCGCCTGGAGAAGGCCCGGGAAAGCAGCGAGCTGCGGCGCCCCCGGACCCAGCTGCAGCAGACGCTGCTGCGGGCCATGTTCCTGGCGGTGCTGGTGCAACTGCTGTTGATGGCCGGCCTGGCCGTGGCCGCCCTGCCCGGCCAGGTGCCGCTGGCGATCATGGTGCTGCTCCAGCCCCTTTCGATCCTCTTCAAGGTGGTGATGCTGGGGCTCCTGGCCCTGGCGCTGCGGATGCTGGCGCTGTTCGTGCTGCGCCAGTGGGTGAGCAACCTGGATGTGCCCCTGGCCGAGCGGGCCCGGCGGGAACAGCGCTATCACAACCTGCTCCAGGCCAGTCATCGGCTGATCGACCTCAGCTGTTTCGCGGGGCTCGGCCTGCTGGTGCTGCTCGATATTCCCGGCATCCGCCAGTTCACCCTGGGCGCCTGGCTGGCCGGTGGTGCCCTGCTCGGCGGCCTGGCGATCGCCTTCCAGGGCCTGCTGCGCGATGGGCTGGCGGGCCTGGTGGCCCTGCTCGACGACCACTACGCCGTCGGCGATGTGGTGGAAATCAACGGCCTGAGTGGCGAGGTGGTGGACATCGGCCTGATGGTCACCGAACTGCGCACCAGTGACCAGCGGGTGGTGCTGTTCAACAACAGCAGCCCCCAGCAGCTGATCAACCACACCAAGATCCGCTCCGGCGCCGAGGTGCTGATTCCCCTGGCTCCGCAGCCCCACCAACTGGAGCGGGCCCTGGCCGTGCTGGAGAGGGAATGCGCGGCCTTCGCTGCCGATCCCGCCTGGAGCCCCCACCTGCTCGCCCCGCCCTGGGTCAGGGGGGCGAAGCAGGTCACCCCCCAGGCGATCGAGTTGAGCGTGGTGCTCACCACCCACACCGGCCAGCAATGGGCCGCCCAGCGGGCCCTGCTGGCCCGCCTGGTGCTGCGCCTGCAGGAGTCAGGCATCCGCCTGGCCGGCCCCAACGACGCTCAGAACGACGCCCCCGCCGGTGGCGGTGCCGGTGCCGGGCTGCCGCAGGCCTGATCGAGGACCTGCAGATAGCGGTCCAGCCGCTGGCGGGCCATGACCCGCGCTTCGCCCTCCCGCTGCCATTGGTCCGGCCGGTAGAGCAGCTGCAGTTCACGGCGATCGCCCCGGCCCAGGCTGCGCAGCAGGGCGTCCTCAGCCAACAGCGGCTGCCCCCGCAGGCAGAGCGACTGCACCGCATGCCAGGCCTCGTGCAGCAGGGTGTCGCGCCGGTCGCCGCGGGGGCAGACCACCACCAGCCGCCGGCCGCGGATGTGCAGACCGTAGAGATTGGCCTCCCGGCAGCGGGGATGGTCCCACTGGATCACGAAATCGCGGGCCTCCAGGGCCGCCACCACCTGGGCCAGGCCATCACCAGCGGCCAGCGCCGCCGGAGCAACCGGGCCGGCAACCGCCGCCAGCAGGATCGGCAGGGGCAACAGCTGCCGGGGCAACAGCAGCCGCGGGCGGAAACTGGGCGGGTTCCCTGAACGTGCCTGCCGTGAAGCCATGGTCCTCCCTGCTGCTGGGGCTCGTCCTGCTGGGCGGAACGCTGCGCTCCGCCACGGCCGAAACGGTATCGGTGCCGGCGCCCAGTGACTACAGCTACGAGAGCGACACGGTGCGCCAGCTCCAGGTCCACGGCCAATGGGGCCGTTACCTCAGCTTCCAGGGACGCACCCTGCTGCAGCGGCCGGCGGTGCCGGCCCGCTTCGATGCCGGCAACCCCGGAACCCTGAACTGCAGACAGGGCCAATGCGTACGCCAGGGCTACGTGGCGCCCAGCTGGAGTGCGGGGACACCGGAGCGGCGCGAGAACCGCAATTTCGTCTACGAACTCGACTGCCGCGACCTCACCTTCAACCGCCGCGGCGACCAGGGCCAGGGCTGGCTGCCCAGCGGCGACGACCCGACAGCCCAGGCGGTGGCCCGGGCCTATTGCCCCAGGCTCGATAGCCTGCCCCGCTGACCGCCGGGCTCAGCGCTCATCGAAGCTTTCGCTGCCGGCGATCCCCCGCTGCCCGTCCCGCTCCTGCTCCGCCTCCACGTCCTGTTTGGCCTCCAGCAACTTGCCGCCTTCGCTGTGGATGAAACGGCTGAGCAGCAGGCCCATCAACAGAGTCAGATAGAGGGTGCCCGACAGGCTGAGCAGCACGGCGAACCGCTCACCCCGGGCATTGCCGGGCAGCACATCCCCATAGCCGAGCGTGCCGATGGTGATGAAGGAGTAGTAGGTGAGCCGTTCCAGCAACTGCTCGCCCTGGTGGATCGCCCCCATCCTGAAACTGCCGGGATCGAGCAGCTGCAACGTGGTGGCCAACCAGCCGCCGGTGACGCCGAGGTGCGCATAGCCCGCGGCCGCCAGGGAAAGGGTGCGGGCATTCACCTGGCGGCTGTTGGACAGCACATGAATGATGCGCACCGCCGTGAACAGATTGAAGCCGGAGAGAATCACCAACACAATCAGGCGCAACGGCCGATTGTCGAAATAACCATTCATCAGCGTCGGCACCCAGATGGCGATGGCACTGACCAAACCAAACAAGCGATAGCTGGAATCCATGCGCAGCGGCCTGCCCTGCCGCTCCCAGTAGGGCAGGCAGCGCAGCGCCTGAACGATCACCAGATCCACCACGATCGGCAGCAGTGAACGCTGCACGAACCCTTCGCTGTAATTCACCCCCGGCAGCACCAGGATCGGCAGCAGGGTGGTGAACAGGAACCACGGGTAGTGGCGCTCCACCTCCAGGAGTCTGCGGGTCCTGGCGACAACTGCAGGCGTCAAACAGGATCCACTGCGGCTTGCAGTTCCCATCGTGCTGGAGCATGGGCCGGCTGTGGTCGCCGCCCTACGGTCGGTGGTTGTTCCCGGATCCCGGCATGCGCCAGCGGTTGGCGGCACTGCCGCGGGATGTCTGGCTGGTGGGCCTGATCAGCCTGATCAACGACAGCGCCAGCGAACTGATCTACCCCCTGCTGCCGCTCTATCTGGGCGCGGTACTGCTGGCGGGCCCCCAGGCCCTGGGCCTGATCGAGGGCCTGGCCGAAGCCGCCGCCAGCCTGCTCAAGCTGGTCTCGGGGGTGCTGAGCGACCGCAGCGGCCGCAGCCGCCCCTGGATCGTGGCCGGTTACGGCCTCGCCGGCCTCGCCCGCCCCCTGATCGCCCTGGCCGGCAGCTGGCCGGTGCTGCTGCTGCTGCGCCTGGCGGATCGGGTGGGCAAGGGGTTGCGCAGCTCGCCACGGGATGCCCTGCTGGCCCAGGCGGTGGCCGCCGACCAGCGGGGCCTGGCCTTCGGTCTGCACCGGGCCATGGACAATGCCGGCGCTGTGGTGGGGCCGCTGCTGGCCACCGCCCTGCTGGCCCTGCACGTGCCGCTGCGGCAGATCTTTGCCTGGGCGCTGCTGCCGGGGCTGCTCTGCATCGGCCTGGCCCTGGCCCTGCGGGAGCCGGCCGGCCGCCGGCCGTCGCCGGCCGTCGCCGCCCCAGCCATCGACTGGCGCCCCTCAGCCCTGCCCCCCCGCCTGAAGGGATACCTGCTGGTGGTGGCCCTGTTCAGCCTCGGCAACGCCTCCAACCTCTTCCTGCTGCTGCGGGCCCGCCAGCTGGGGGTGGCAGCGGCCCAGATCCCCCTGCTCTGGATGCTGATCTCGGCGGTGGCGATGCTGGGGTCGGTGCCCCTGGCCGCCTGGTCAGACCGGGTGGGCCGGCGCCGGGTGCTGGTGGGGGGCTACCTGGCCTACGGCCTCGTCTACCTGTTGATCGGCCAGCTCCAGTCCGGCGGCCCCTGGCTGGTGGCGGTGTACGCCAGCTATGGCCTGGTGCTCTCGGCCACCGAAGGGGTGGAGAAGGCCCTGGTGGCCGACCTGGCCGGGAGCGGCCTGCGGGGCACCGCCTTCGGCTGGTTCCACCTCACCACCGGCCTGCTGCTGCTGCCGGCCTCGCTGCTGTTCGGCTGGATGTACGAGGCCGCCAGCCCCCAGGCCGCCTTCAACCTGGCGGGCAGCCTGGCCCTGGTCGCCGCGACCCTGCTGGCGTGCCAGAACTGGGCTGGCCGGGAGGGCCCAGCAGGCCCGCCAGCAACACCGCCAGGGCCGCCGTGACCAGCACCGCCGCGATCTGCGGCGGCTGCAGCACCGCCAGGGAAAGCAGGCGCTGCAGCACCGGGCTGGCCAGCAGCAACAGCCACAGACCAGCGCCGATCGCCAGCCCGGCCAAAGGGATCCGGCTGCCGCAGCCGCCGTTGAGGGCCACCAGGCCGCCGCCAGCCAGCAGCAGCAGGCCGAACACCAGGCTGCGGCGCAGGTCGCCCGCCAGGCCGGGCCAGAGAACGGGCCACAACACCCCCAGCAGCAGCGCCGCCCCCTGCCCCAGGGCCTGCCGCCAGGAGGCGGGACCGAACAATGGCGCCCCAGGCGGGCGGGGCGGCTGACGCATCAGGCCGGCGGGCGCCGGCAGGGCCTCGTACACCACGGTGCAGGCCGGGTCGATCACCAGATGCAGCAGGGCGATGTGCACCGGCAGCAGGATCAGCCCCTGGCCCGGCAGCAGCAGCGGCAGCAACCCCAGCACCGCAATCGGCAGGTGGATCGCCAGGGTGTAGGCGAGGGCCCGCTGGAGATTGGCCTCCACCCGCCGGCCCAGGGCGATCGCCCCCACCAGGTCGGCGAAGCTGTCGCGGAGCAGCACCAGATCGGCCGATTCCCGCGCCACCGCCGTGCCGCGTCGCCCCATGGCCACACCGATATCGGCGGCCTTGAGGGCGGGGGCGTCGTTGACGCCGTCACCGGTCATCGCCACCACTTCACCGGCCGCCTGCAGGGCCTGCACCAGCAGCAGCTTCTGGGCCGGCATCACCCGCGCGACCACGGACACCTGCCGCACCCGGGCCGCCAGCGCCGGCGGGGCCAGCCCCTCCAGATCGGCGCCGCAGAGCACCGGCCCTGGCGGCAGACCCGCCTGATCGGCGATCGAACGGACGGTGACCGGCCCATCGCCGGTGATCATCACCACCTGCAGGCCGGCCTGATGGGCCTCAGCGATGGCGGCCGGCACCTCCGGGCGGAGCGGATCGGCCAGGCCCAGCAGGCCAATCGGCTCGAACAGAAAATCGTGCACCAGGGCCGGCGGCTCCGCCCCGGCCGACGGGGCCAGCTCGGGATGGAGCGGTGCCCCCTCCAGGCCGCTGGCCACCGCCAGCACCCGCAGGCCGCTACGGGCCAGGTCATCGGCCGCCCGCAGGAAGGCCGCCGAGGCCCCGGGCTCCAGGTGGCAGAGGGCGGCGATGGCCTCGGGCGCCCCCTTGGCGGCCAGGCGCCAGCCGCCGCCGCCATCGCGCCAGAGCTGTGAGAACACCAGCAGATCGCGACTCAGCGGATACTCCCGCTCCAGGGGCCAGTCGGGATGGAGGTGGTCGTCGGCGGGCAGCTGTTCGGCCGCCAGCCGCTGGATCGCCTGCTCCATGGCATCCACCGGGTCATGGCGGCTGGCGAGCACCGCCAGTTCCAGCAGGCGATGCCACGGCTCGGCCAGGGGCTCGCCGGTCCGCCAGGGGGCGGCCTCCGGCCAGCTCAGCAGCTGCCGCAGGGCCATGCGGTTCTCGGTGAGGGTGCCGGTCTTGTCGACCGCCAGCACGGTGGCGCTGCCAAGGCTCTCGACGGCGGCGGGCCAGCGGGCCAGCACGCCGATCCGCGCCAGCCGCAGGGCCCCGAGGGCCAGGAACAGGGCCAGCACCACCGGGATCTCATTGGGCAGCACCGCCAGGGCCAGGGCCAGGGCCGCCAGCAAGGCCTCGGGCCAGTCGCCGCTGCTGGCCCCCCGCAGCACCGCCAGGACGGCGCAGAGCAGCAGGGCCAGCAGGGTCAGGCGGCTGGTGAGACGGCGGGTGTGGCGCTGCAGCCGCGTCAGCGGCGGGGTGAGCGTCGCCAGGCTGCGGCCGATCTTCCCCAGTTCCGTGGCCTCCGCCACGGCCACCACCTCGGCCCAACCCCGGCCACCGACCACCAGTGAACCGGCCAGCAGGCGCTCGCCGGGTTGATCCCGGGCCTGCGGCAACGATTCACCGGTGAGCAGCGATTCATCCAGCCACAGCCCGACCCCCTCCCGCAGCGAGGCATCGGCCGCCAGCCGATCGCCCTCCTCCAGTCGCAGCAGATCGCCGGGCAGCAGCTCGGCCGGCGCCAGCTCCAGCGCGAGGCCGCCGCGCCGCACATGGGCCCGCGGCGCCGAGAGCCGGGCCAGCTCCGCCAGGGCACGGCGGCTGCGCCGTTGCTGCACCAGATCCAGCAGGCTGATGGCGAACACGAACAGCAGCAGGATCGCCGCCTCCGCCGGTTCGCCGATCAGCCCGTAGACCAGCGCGCAGACCAGCAGCAGCAGATTGGTGGGCTCCAGCAGTGCCATCGCCCCCGGCGGTTCTGACTCTGCCTAGCGCCGCCGGGGGGAAACGGGAGCGGCTGGTGGCCCATCGGGGCATTGATGACCTGTGGTGAGCAGGCTCCCTCCCGACCAAGTGCATCCTGATCGTTTCAAAAATGTAGAGGAAGCCAACTAACTGGCGATCGATTGGTGATTCTCGTGCCATTCATCTCGGGGCAAGCCACACCGCCGGCCAGGGGCCGGTTTCCCCGTTCTCCCAGGCGCTATCCCTTGGGCGGCTGGGCGAGATCAGTGGCGCTGTTCAGCAGGAGGCCAACGGCAGCCTGGGATCCGATGTCTTCCTGGGCATCTGCAACGACACCGTCCCGATCACTGAAGCAAAGCGCCAGCTGGCCACCGCCGTGAACTGGGGGGCGACGGCGAGCTGATTGAGTTCAAGGCGAAGGAAGCGCGCAACACCCTGCCGAGCGGAGACCCCCCGCAAACCGGGATCTTCTCGAATGCTTGCCTTTCACAATCGAAGATGAAACGAGATACCTGGGCACGGCTCTGAAAAGCTTCCTTCGAGGTGGGTTGTACCTGGTCATGGCACTGCTGGTGGCTGCGGGCGCCTTGGCGCTGCCGCGGCTAGCCATGGCTCGGCAACATCCGGCACGGGATGCCGACCAGCAGCTGGTGGTGCTGGCTTATCACGAAATCGCCGAACCCGCCGCGGCGGTGAACCCCGACTACGCGATCACCCCGGCGGCCTTCCGGGAGCAGATGGCCTGGCTGGTCGCCCAAGGCCACCATTTCGTGAGCGTCGATCAGCTGCTGGCCGCTGACCGGGCCGGCCTGCCCCCCCATCCCGTGCTGCTGACCTTCGACGACGGCTATCGCAGCGTGTACAGCGAAGCCTTTCCTGTGTTGAAGCACTACCAGGCGCCAGCGGTGGTGGCGGTGGTGGGCCGCTGGCTGGAACCAGCCAGCGGCAAGGTGCCATTCGGTGACCAGTCCATCGAACGGGAGCGATTGCTCAGCTGGGAGCAGCTGCGGGAGATGCAGCGCTCCGGCCTGGTGGAGGTGGCCAGCCACACCTTCGACCTGCACCACGGCATCAGCGGCAATCCCCAGGGCAATCTGATGCCGGCGGCCACCACCCGCCTCTATAGCCCCGCCAGGGGCTACGAGCAGGAAGCCCACTACCGTCAGCGGCTGAAGGCCGACCTCAAGCGCAATGGCGATCTGCTCAAGCGGGAACTGGGCCGCCGTCCCCGGGTGGTGGCCTGGCCCTACGGCAATTACAACCGCATCGCCAGTGACGTGGCCCGCGCCCAGGGCATGCCCATTGGCCTCACCCTTGATGACGGTGCCAACACGGCTGCCGTGCCCCTGGCAGCCCTGAGGCGAGTGCTGGTGGAATCCGACACCGTCAGCACTGCGGGCCTGGCCCGGGAACTACAGGTGCGGAGCAGGGATCTGGGGGAGAGCAGCAGGGCCGCCAAGGTGATGCACGTGGATCTCGACAACATCGATGATCCCGATCCCGCCCAGGTGGAACGCAACCTCAAGCTGCTGCTGGATCGGATCCGTGCCATGGGGGTGAACACGGTCTATCTGCAGGCCTTCGCCGATCCCGACGGCAATGGCGCCGCCGATGCCCTCTACTTCCCAAGCCGGCACCTGCCACTCAAGCGGGATCTGTTCAGCCATGTGGCCTGGGAAATCCAGAGTCGTACCAAGGCGCGACGGGTCTACGCCTGGATGCCGGTGCTGGCCTTCCAGCTGCCGGCAGGAACCCCGGGCGCCGATCAGCGCGTGCGTACCCAACCGAGCCGAAACGGCCACCTGTCGATGGGCTACCCGCGCCTATCCCCCTTTGCGCCGGCGGCCATGGCCACGGTGCGGGAGATCTATGGGGATCTGGCCCGCAGGGCCAGCTTCGATGGCCTGCTCTTCCACGATGACGTGACCCTCAGCGACTACGAAGACGCCAGCGCTCCGGCCCTGCGCCAATACCGTGCCTGGGGCCTGCCCACCGACCTGGCCGCCATCCGGGCCAATGACACCCTGATGAATCGCTGGAGCGACCACAAAACCGCTTTCCTCAACGCCCTCACCCTGGAGCTGGCCGCGGTGGTTCGAAACGAACACCCGCAGCTGCACACCGCTCGCAACCTCTATGCCCAGGTGGTCCTCAATCCACAGGCGGAAACCTGGTACGCCCAGTCCCTCGACTCGGCCCTGCGCGATTACGACTTCACCGCGGTCATGGCCATGCCCTACATGGAGAAGGCCGACGACACGGATCGCTTCCTGGCCACCATGGTCGACCAGGTCGGAAAGCATCCCCGGGGACTTGATCGGGTGGTATTCGAGATCCAGAGCACCGACTGGAACAGCCACCAGGATCTCGCCAGCAACCAGATGGCGGATCAGTTGCAACTGCTCTACAAGCGAGGGGCGCGACACACGGGCTACTACCCCGACAACATGCACCGGGGCACTCCCGATCCGGGGGTACTGCGGCCGATCTTCGATGCCCATAGCAGTGCCCCGCAGCTCTGATGCAACCCCCCGCGCTTCTTCAGGACCTGGGCCTGCTGGTGGTGGTCTATCCCCTAGGAGTTGGCCTGCTCTGGTGTGGGCTGGCGGTGCTGTGGAGCTGGCGCTGGGAATGGCCGGAGCGTTGGTGTCGGATGGCACCCCAAGGCCAGGAGGGACCCCCGGTGAGCGTGCTGATTCCCTGCTTCAACGAAGGTCCCAATCTGGCCGAGACCCTGCGCGCCGCCCTCGACCTGCAATGGAACGACTGGGAGGTGATCGCCATCAACGATGGCAGTTCCGACGACACCGGCAGTCAGCTGGAGGCCTGGGCGGCCGCCGAACCGCGCCTGCGGGTGGTCCATCTGGCCAGCAACCAGGGGAAAGCGCTGGCCCTGCGCTGCGGGGCCCTGGTGGCCCGCCACGAGCTGCTGATCTGCATCGATGGTGATGCCCTGCTCGATCCCCATGCCGTGGGATGGCTGGTGCGGCACTTCGCCGATCACGAACATCTGGCCGCTGTCACCGGCAATCCCCGCATCCGCAACCGCTCCACGGTGCTGGGCCGCGTGCAAGTGGCTGAATTCACCATGATCATCGGCCTGATCAAGCGGGCCCAGTCCCAGCTGGGGGGCCTGTTCTGCGTCTCAGGGGTGATCGGCTGCTTCCGCCGCAGCGCCCTGCACAGCGTTAACGACTGGGATCCAGGTTGCCTCACCGAAGACATCGACATCACCTGGCGGCTGCAACGGGCGGGCTGGCGGGTTGCCTACGAGCCCCATGCCCTGGTGTGGATCCTGATGCCGGAAACCCTGGGCGGCCTCTGGCGGCAACGGCTGCGCTGGGCCCAGGGTGGGGTGGCGGTGCTGGTCAGCAACCTCAACCTGCTCTGGAGTTGGCGCCAATGGCGCCTGCTGCCCCTGCTGCTGGAGCCGATCGCCAGCCTGATCTGGGCCCATCTGCTGGCCCTGCTGCTGCTCCTGAGCGCCGCGACGCTGCTGATGCAGGGCACCTTGGGCCTCTCGCTAACCAGCCTGCTGCCCCACGGCATCACCCTGGTCCTGCTGCTTGCCAGTGCTGTGCAATTCGCCGTGAGTTTCTGGCTAGACCGGCCCTACGACGTGGGCCTGCGCCGCATCGGTTTCTGGACCATCTGGTATCCCCTGGCCTACTGGCTGCTCATCTTTGCGGCAACGCTCACGGCCTGCTGGCTGCGCAGGCCAGGCGGTGCTGGGGTCAGGGCCCGCTGGGTGAGCCCGGACCGGGGTGTGCGGATCTGAGTCACCCCTCCGTCCGATCGGCCACGGCTGGGGAGCGAGCCCCGCAGCGTTCTTGCCCGAATCTCCCCGAATGCCGTTCAAAGTTTCACGCATGCCGCCCCCCGCCTCCGTGCGAATGCTCCCGTCCCCCAGACCACCGGGCCCTGCCGCCAGCGGGGCGCTCCTGCTGGACCGGCGCTTGGAGCAGAGCTGGGCTGAGCGGCTGCCGGCACGGCTCGGCACCGGAGTGCTGTGGCTTGGCTGCGTCAGTCTGTTCGGCCCCGTGAAGCTCACGGGTCTGCTGTTGGCCGGCACACTGATGTCCTCAACACTGCTGCTCGTTGACCGCCACCAACGGCAGCGGCAGCCGCAGCCGACCCCCGTGGCGGCCCGGGGCCTGGTGCTGCCGGCCGGCCCGGGCCGGGCCACCATCGCCGACGCCATGGGAATGGACGAATCCCAGCTGTTCCGGGCCCGCCATGCCCGGATCTGCACCGTCCACCTCGATGAGGAAGGCCGCATCACCAGGATTGCGCTGCCCTGTCCCATGCCCCTCAAGCCCAGGAAGGAACGGGATGCGCATCCTGTTGGCTGAAGATGATTTTCGGCTCGCTGAACCGCTCAGCGACTACCTCGGCCGCGAGAACCACACCGTGACCTGGGTGCTCGACGGCAAGGTTGCCCTGGCGGAACTGACGGATTCCGACTACGACCTGGCCCTGCTGGACTGGATGCTGCCCGGACTGGATGGGCTGAGCATCGTCCGCGAAATCCGCCGCCATGCACGTCCAACGCTGGTGCTGATGCTCACCGCCCGCGACCATGAGGACGATGTGGTGACCGGCCTGAAGGCCGGTGCGGACGACTATGTGGTGAAACCCTTCCGGATGGCCGAGCTGGCCGCTCGCATCCGATCCCTGGAACGCCGGGCCGAACGCCCCTACACCACCCAGGCCCTGGAATGGGGCCCGTTGCGACTCGATGTGGAAGGAGGCCAGGCCTATGTACGGGAGGCAGCCCTGGGGCTGACCAGCAAGGAATTCCAACTGCTGGAATGGTTCCTGCGCCATCCCGGCCGCCTGGCCCGTCGGGCCTACCTGCTGGATCAGCTCTGGTCGGTTGATGCGGATGCGGCCGAGGAAACCGTGAAAACCCATCTCAACAACCTGCGCCGCAAATTGCGAAGCTGCGGCTGCCCCGATCCGATCGAGACCGTGCACGGGCAGGGCTACCGCCTGCTGCCGCCATGAGCCTGCCCTGGCGGCGGGCGCCCAGGCCCACGGCCCGGCCGCACCGCTCGGTGCAGCGCCAGCAGCTTGAACTACTCGGCCTCTACCTCGGCTCCCTGGCGGGGATCCTGCTGGTGTTCGCGGCGGTGGTGCGCCAGGGGTTTGCCAGCATCGCCACGGCCGATCTGCGCAGCCAACTGATCCTGATCGGCGAAGACCTTTCGTCGCTGCCGATGCCCCTGCCTGGCAATGAACGGGAGCTACAGGCGAGCCACAAGGATTTCGCCACCGCCCACCAGCAGGTGGAATGGTTCCTCGGCGATGAGCACCGCCCCACCGCCCGCCTGGGCCAGGTGCGCACCCTCGGCCCCTTGCCCCGCCGCAGTCTCGGCCAGAGAGCCATCTGGCAGGACAGCAGCGACAGCATCGCCCTTGTGCGTCCCGCCGATGCCGATGGCCTCGACCGCCATGGTCACCCCAGGGTGTGGCTGCGCATCAGCCAGGGGCTGGACCCCCTGCAGGGTCGCGTCCGCGAGCTCGACCTGGCCATGGCGGCGGCCATCGGCCTGGCCATGCTCCTGAGTGCCGTCTCGGCCTCCCTGCTCGCCAGTCGGGTGGTCAAACCACTCGAGCGCAGCCTGCTTCGCCTCAGGGAATTCGGGCTGGACGCCTCCCACGAACTGCGGGGCCCCCTGGCGGCCCTGGCGGCCAACGCCGAAATGGGACTGCTCGATCTGCCCCCGGGCGATGACGTGCAACGGCGGCGCTTCGAAGCGATCGCCAGCGCCACCGATCAGATGCAGCGCCTGGTGGAGGATCTGCTGCTCCTGGCCCGCCAGGAGGCTGGGGGGGTCGACCAGCCCAAAGCCGTCGACCTGGCGGAACTGGTGCAACAGCAACTGACCCTTTACAGCGACGCTCTGACCCTGAGCGATCAGCGCCTGCTGAAGGATCTGCAGCCCGGCCTGACCGTCATGGGCCAACCCAGCCTGCTGCACCAGCTGGTTCGCAACCTGCTGGACAACGCCCACCGCTACAGCCCTGGGGGAACGGAAATCCTGGTACGGGTGACACGGCGGGGACGGCTCGCCAGGCTTGAGGTGAGCGACAACGGCCCGGGCATTCCGGCCAATCAACTGACACGGGTGTTTGATCGCTTCTGGCGGGCCAGCCCTGACCGCAGTGACGGCGGCAGCGGCATGGGCCTGGCGATCGCCGCCCGCATCTGCCGGGCCCATGGAGGTGACATCCGGGTGTCGAGTTCTCCGGGATCGGGCAGCCAGTTCCTGGTGGAACTCCCGCTCGGCCCCCCATAACCTGAAGATCGCTATCTTCCGACTCGGATCCTCCATGCCCCCTGGGTCGTTCAATGCCATGCAGAATCCTTGTCCTGCCCAGGAGATCAACGCAGGGGCCGGGCAGACCAACCAGGCCCAGCGTCTGGCCCTGATCGATTCGCTGCGGCGGCGGTATGCCAAGGCGCTCGCTGACGATGACGCCGAAGCCAAACAGGCGCTGTTCCGCGAGGCCGTCTACCTCGATATCCAGCCCGGTCTGTTTACCGACGTGGCGTGAGCCCCCTGATCTGCCGCAGTCTCTGGGGCTTCGAGGGCAACCTCAGCGCCGCGATCAGCCTGGCCCAGCAGCAGGGCTTCGACGGCCTGGAAGTGAACCTGCGCCATCCCGCCCTGGCTGGACTGGAAGCGACCGCGATCCGCGAGCAGCTGCAGGGGGCCGGCCTGGCCCTGATCCTTGAGCTGGTGAGCGGTGGCGCCTATGTGCCCGCCATCGGAGCCGGACCCGGCGAGCAGCTGGCGGAGCTGGAGGAACTGCTGGCGGCGGCCGCCGACCTGGCGCCGCTGCGGCTCAACCTGATCACCGGCAGCGACCACTGGAGCGGGCCGGAGCAGCACCATTTCCTGGCCGCCACCCTCGACCTGGTGGAGGACAGCGGCCTGGTGGCAAGCCTGGAAACCCACCGCAGCCGCTGCCTGTTCAACCCCTGGACGATCGCGGAGCTGCTCGAAAACCATCCCCGCCTGCGGCTCACGGCGGATCTCAGCCACTGGTGCGTGGTGAGTGAACGGCTGCTGACTCCCGATCTGGCCCCCGTGCAGGCCATGGCCGATCGCGTCGACCACATCCACGCCCGCATCGGCCACGCCCAGGGACCATCGGTGGGCCATCCCTTCGCACCGGAATGGGCCGAGGCACTGGAGGCCCATCGCCGCTGCTGGAGCCTGTTCCGCGAACGCCAACGGCAGCGCGGCCACCACAACGCCACGATCACGCCGGAATTCGGCCCCGATGGCTACCTGCCGGTGCTGCCGTTCAGCGGCCTGCCGGTGGCCGATCTCGATGCGATCAACCAGGCGATGGCGACCTGGCTGCGCCAGGGGGTTCTGGAGGGCTGAGGGCCTCGAGGGCAGCGCCGAGCACCTGGCGATACAGCTGCTGCTGCTGCAGGATCCGCCGCTCCAGCCGGTGGGGCGGACCCGGAACGAACTCAGCCCCGGAGCCGACAGGGGCAAAGCAGGCAGCGACAAAGGGTTCGGGGTTGCCATAGCCGACCTGGGCGGCCTCCACGAGCTTGCGGTCCTCCTCAAGGAAGCCGAGCAGCTCCGCCAGCCAGGCCTCCGCCGGCTGCCGCCAGGCCGGCGGTGCCAGCAGCCACACCTCCAGGGCGCAGCGCCCCGGATCGATCGGCGGGAAGGCGATCAGGGCCAGCCGGCCATCGGGCCAGAGCAGCAGGTGGGTCCAGGGGGCCAGGCCGAAGGTGAGAAATTCACCACCGCCGGGCCAGGGCGTGGCCAGCAGGGTGCCGTGGCGGCTGAAGGCATGGCGGTAGTGGCGCACGGGCCCCTGCTCCCGGTGCAGGGTGGTGGGGTGGGCGATCGCCACGTGGTAATCGTCGAGGGTGTTGTCGTGGGCGAGCTTCCAGTTGCAACGGAGCTCCAGGCGTTCCCGGGCCAGCAGACGCCGCGGTTGCTGCAGCAGCGGGCCGGCTTCGGCCAGCACCAGATCAAGCTGCTGCTCCAGCGGCAACGGCTCCGCCCCGATCGCCACCCAGAGCAGGCCGGCCAGCTCCCGACAGGCCAGGCGCTCCAGGGGCCAGTCAGCGCGGCTGAAGGGCAGCTCGAACTGCCCTTCGCGGGCAGCGGCCTGCAGCTGGCCGTCAAGGTTGTAGGTCCAGCCGTGGTACGGACACACCAGCCGGCGGCAGGCGCGGGGCTCCGACTGGGGCTCCAGCAGCGGCACGGCCCGGTGGGGGCAGCGGTTGAGGAAGGCCTGGGGGCCGGCAGCGGTGCGGCTCAGCAACAACGGCAGGCCGAGCAGCACGAAGGCCTGGGCATGGCCCTCGGCCAAGGCCGAGGCGGCGGTGATCGGATGCCAGAAGCGGGGCGCCCAGGCCCGGCGCTCCAGCGCCGCCAACGCAGCGGAGCGGTACATCCAGGCCGGCAGGAACGCTGGGGACGGGGGCGCCGTCACTGGGGCTGGGCGTCGAGGCCGCGCAGGGTGCGGGCGAGGTCCTCCCGCAGGCTCAGGAACGAAGGCGAGAGGCGCAGATCGGCCATGGATGAGCGGTCCAGATCCACCGCCACCCGGCGCACAATCCGACCCGGGGAGGGGGCCATGATGTGTACCTGGCTGGCCAGCAGCAGGGCCTCCTCCAGGTCGTGGGTGATCAGCAGGGCCGTCAGGCCGGTGCGCTGCCACAGCTGGTGCATGAACTCCTGCATCGACTCGCGGATCTGGATGTCCAGGGCGCCGAAGGGTTCATCGAGCAGCAGCACCCGGGGCTCGGCCGCCAGGGCCCGGGCGATCGCCACCCGCTGCTGCATGCCACCGGAGAGCTCCCGCGGCAGACATCGGGCGGCATCCACCAGGCCCACCACCTCCAGGAAGTAGCTGGTGCGTTCGCGCACCTCCTGGCGGGAGCGGCCCTGGAGCTCCATGCCGAAGGCCACGTTCTGGGCGGCGGTGAGCCAGGGATACAGGCTGTATTTCTGAAAGACCATGCCGCGATCGGAGCCAGGCCCGCGCACGGGCCTGCCGTCGAGGCTGATCATCCCGGAGGTGGGGGTGTCAAGGCCAGCGATCAGCCGCATCACCGTGGATTTGCCCGAGCCGGAGCTACCCACCAGCGCCACGAATTCACCGGCGTGCAGATCAAAACTCACCGCCTCCAGCACCTGCTTGGCGGCGCGGCCGTGGCCGAAGGTCTTGGAGACGTCGGAAACCTGAAGATGCATCCGGGCTCACTCCGGGGACGGGGTCAAGGGGAACGGCTCAGCTGGCCCAGGCACAGGCGCGGCGCATCAGCAGCCGGAAGCCCAGGTCGATGGCCAGGCCGATCAGGCCAATCACAATCAGCCCGACGAAGATCTCATCGGTGCGCAGGAAGCGCTGGGCCAGGCTGATGCGCTTGCCCAGGCCCTCGGAGGCGGCCACCAGCTCGGCCACGATCACCAGATTCCAGGCGGAGGCCATGTTGATCCGGTAGGTGTCGAGCACCTGGGGGGCGATGTAAGGGGCCACCACCCGCGTGATGATCGGCAACCCCCGGCCCCCGAGGGTGCGGGCCGTTTCCACCAGTTCGTGGGGCACGAACTTAACCGCATCCATGATCATCAGGGCATTGAAGAAAAAGGTGCCGATGAAGATCAGCAGCACCTTTGGCAATTCCTCTAGGCCGAAATAGATGATCAGCAGCGGTATGAACGCCGGGGCGGGCATGTAGCGGATCAGGCCCATCAGCGGCTCCAGCAGCCGGCAGATCACCGGGTTGGTGCCCATGGCGATCCCCACCGGCAGGGCCAGCCCGGCCGACATGGCGAAGCCGATGAACACCCGCTGCACACTGGCCAGCAGATCCTTCGGCAGCATGCCGCTGCTCCATTCACGCTGGCCGGCCTGCCACACCGCCTGGGGTGAAGGCAGGAACAGCTTGTCGACGCTGCCGCTGGCGCTGATCAGGAACCAGAGCAGCAGCACCGCCAGGATGCCGAGCAGCCCGAGGGTCCAGGGATGGGTGATGGGGCGGGGCACCGGCGAACGATCGGAAACCATGGCCATGCCTACCTGGCCTGATCGACGAAGCTGGCGTTGATCAGCTGGCTGAGGTCGGGCTTGCTCTTGGCCAGTCCCACCTCCATCAGGAAGCTGCTGATCTGGTCAGCGGCGTAGGGCACCGAAGTCATCGTCGAGCCGGGCTTGAAGTTGGTGCGGTTCTGCTCAAGGGTCTGGATGGTGGTGCCGGCGTTGTACGCCTTGAACTCCGCCTCGCTCACCCCCGAACGCTGCACCAGGATCGGCAGGGTGGCCGCCGGATCGTCCTTGAGCAATTTCAGGGTGGCGAACCAGGCATTCACCAGCTTCTGGATCGCCTCGGGATGCTTCGCCACAAACTCGCGGCGGCAGACCAGGAAGTCACTGATGGCGCCGGGGTGCTCCCTGGAGGTGGTGAGGGCCTTGCTGCCGGAACGCTTGAGGGCCTGGGTGGTGAACGGGGCGAACACCCCCACCGCATCCACCTTGCCGGCGGCGAAGGCGGCGGCCGCGGCACCGGTTTCCAGGGGCACGAAGCTGATGTCGGTGGATTTCAGCCCCGCCTCCTTCAGGGATTTGAGCAGCAGGTAGTGATCCACCGTGCCCTCTTCCGCAGCCACCTTCTTGCCCTTGAGGTCGGCGATTCCGTTGATACCCGCCGCGGCGATGATCTGGTCATTGCCGGTGGAGAAATCGTTCTGCAGCACGATCTGCAGATCGGCACCCCCGGCGATCGAGCTGATCGTGTCGTTGAGGGTCTGGCTGTTGCAATCGAGCTGGCCGGCGTTGAGGGCGTTGATGCTGTCGAGGTAGCCGTCAAACCACTGCATCTTGGCGTCGGCTCCGGCCTCGGCGAACAATCCCTTCGCCTCCGTCACCGCCCAGGGGAACCAACCGGGCCAGGCGCTGTAGCCGATGCGAACGGTCGTGGCCTGACCGGGGGGTTTCTGGCAGGCGCCGAGCAGGCCGGCACCGAGGGCCAGCACCATGGCGAAGGCCAGGCCGCGGCGATGTCCGCGGGAACTGGAGGTGGGGGATGGGGTCATGGGTCGGGGGGATGAGGTGGTCAGGCCC
>Ga0208249_1000039_pt1 | contig 38474 bp, 28 predicted proteins | sample CryBogmetaGMA1M_FD_184546 | JGI IMG/M metagenome (GOLD analysis project Ga0208249, IMG submission 184546) | Freshwater microbial communities from Crystal Bog, Wisconsin, USA - MA1M (SPAdes) | ecosystem: Environmental > Aquatic > Freshwater > Lake | place: Crystal Bog, Wisconsin, USA | collected...
GCTTCGAGGTCGAGCCCAGGGCCTGAGAGCGCCGCGCCCGGGGGAAGCGTTGCCACCCAGGCTTCGAGCGGCACGAGCACGCCCCCGTCAGTCTGCCAGCCGGTGGGGGCGGCCGGGGCGGGGTGGACCGTGGCCGCGAACAGTTCGCCACGGCCGGCGTCGTAGATGACATGGATCGGCTCCTCGCCCCCCACGCTCGCGCCGATCACTTCAAATCCCGACACTCCCACGATCTTCATGCCACCGGCCCAGGCAATTCCCTTCGCCGCGGCAATGCCGACCCGCAGGCCCGTGAATGAACCCGGGCCGCGGATCACCGCCACGAGTTCGGCATCGGCGACGCCCCACCCCAACTCGGCCGTGGCTTCCGCCAGGGCCGCGGCGATCCGCCGGGCATGGGCCTGAGCCGGGGCAAAGCAAACCTCGCGCATCCGCTCGCCGTCGAGGGCGGCGACGCTGCCGGACGGCAGGGAGGTGTCGATGGCGACCGTCTTCATGGAATCGGCTCCGGAGGGGATGCACGCTGCTTGACCGTGGTCGTAAACCCCCTTAGTCTGACGGGGATTCACGGGTTTTGTCGGTTGAGTCGCTGGGCTTTGCGTACCATGACCCCTGCCCGATCCCGGGCTGTGGATTGTGCATCGGATCGGTCCGATCCGTCTGATTCTTGAGGCGCTGCCCCAGAGGGTGGCACAGCGGGGGTGGAGTTGGCGTGAAGCGGGCGATCATCAGCGACATCCACGGCAACCTCGAGGCCCTTCAGGCAGTCCTCGCCGATATCGACCAGCAAAAGGTCGATTCGATCACCTGCCTCGGCGACATCGTCGGCTACGGCCCGAATCCGTGCGAGTGCGCCCGGCTCGTCCGCGACCGCTGCGGACTGGTCATCCTCGGCAATCATGACCAGGGGGCCCTCTTCGATCCCGACGGCTTCAACGTCGGTGCTGAGCGGGCGATCCGCTGGACGCGTTCGCAACTCGAACACCACGACGCGATGCCGAAGAACTCCGCCGACCGGCTGATGGACTGGCTGGGGGAGTTGCCGCGGACGCACGTCGAAGGGAATCTCCTCTTCGTCCATGGATCGGCCCGGCGCCCGCTCGACGAATATGTCTTCCCCGAAGACATCTACAACCCGTTGAAGATGGAGCATATCTTCGAACTGGTCGGCCGGTATTGCTTCCAGGGGCACACCCATATCCCCGGCGTGTTCACTGTGGCGCCGCAGTTCGAAGCCCCGGAGATCAGCCTGACCGACGAGGAATGGCGGCGGACGCTCCCGGGGCCGAAGGCGATGGTCAACGTCGGCTCGGTGGGGCAGCCACGCGACCTCGATTCTCGCGCCAGCTACGTGATCCTCGAGACCGGGCATGCCGATGACGATGTCGTCGTCCGTTTCCGGCGGATCCGCTATCCCGCGGATGTGACCTGCAAGAAGATCTACGCGGTCGCGGATCTCGACAACTATCTCGGCGACCGGCTCCTCGTCGGCCGCTGATATCCCCTCGAGCCGTCATCTTGGCGGCTGGGCTTCCGCAAGCCGCTGTCGCGATCCGTCCGTCCGGGCCCGTCTTCATCCCGACTCCCGGGGAATCCCGCGGCGGCTGGTATACTTCAAAGCCTCGGTGGAAGGTCGCGGTCTGCGGCCTTCCGGCCTCGAGTGGCGCTTCCCCGCCGCACGCTCAGGTCCCGGATCAGTCGGCGGCAGCGGTCGATGCGGCACGGTTACGGTGCTGCGGCCGGAGTGGCTCCTGCCAGGGAGCCCGGTGGGCGGTGAATCGCCCGAGGAGATCATGGAACGCCGTCACGTTCAATTTGCCCTCATCGCCTTCGCGATCATCTTCGGCAGCCAACTCCTCCAAGCTTGGCTCTTCCCCCGCCCTCTGGACGAGCCAAAGGATGCCGAATTGCCGGTCGCCGCGGCGAAGGAAGCGGCCGGCGCCAAGGGCGCAGCGTTCGCCGCTGACAAGCCTGCAGACCTTGCCGAGGCCGGCGGCAACCGCGACGCCACAGCAGTCGGGGCTGCCGACCTGGCTGCCGAGCCGGCCGAGGCCTCGGCCCCGCGCACCCGTCATGCTCTCGGGTCGCTCGACCCGACAGCCGCTCCCCAAGTGCTCTACACGCTCACCAGCCGCGGCGCGGCGGTGGAGCGGATCGAGTTGGCCGGCGATCGCTATCACGATCAGGACGACTGGCGCGGGGCGATGGGGCACCTGGCCGTGGCACCGGTGGCGGGGGGATGCCGCATCGGCGTCGTCGGCGCGGGGACCCCGGCCCACCTGGCCGGGCTCATCGTCGGCGACATCATCGAACGGGTCGGTGGCGTGGCGGTGACCGATGCCGCGGGGCTCGATCGGGCCCTCGACGGCACGAAGCCGGGGGGAAAGATTGCCGTCGACTACCGGCGGGGGGATACCGCGTCATCGTGCGAAGTCGCTCTCGATCGTCGCCCGCTCGAGGTTGTCCGTCCTGAATACCTCGCGGCGCCTGTCGAGAATCCCGACGCCGATCCGGCCGATCCGCTCTCCTTCCGGCTGTCGCTGGAATCGGTCGATGGCCGGTCGCGTCGCGAGCCGCTCGACGAGCTTCCGGGCTTGGGCCTCGTCGATCGCGATTGGTCGGCCGAGCCGCTGGCTGCAGGAGAGGGGGTGCGGTTCAGCACCCGGCTTCCCGGCGGGCTCTCCGTTGCCAAGGAATACCGGCTCGTGCCCGGCGTCGATGGTGGCCCGGCAACGCTCGACCTCGTCATCGAGTTCGCGGCCGACAAGCCAACGACGGTCGAATACGCCCTCGACGGCCCGACGGGGCTGCCGACGGAAGGCTGGTGGTACACCGCCCGCGTCGCCCGCGACTGGGGCACGCTCGCCGTCCGCGACGTGGCGATGCGTTTCGCCGGCGAGCGATCGGCGATCATCAGCGGCCTCAAGATTGCCGACAACAAACTCGAGCATCCGGCCACGTCCGTCCGTGATGGCAAGCCGTTGTCGTTTGCCGGCGTCGATGCCCTCTACTTCGCTGCGGCGCTGATCCCCGCCACCGACAGCGAGATCCCCGATCTCGCCGAGGTCCGTCCGATCGCCGTCGGCGACGTTCCCGGGGCGTCGAAGAAGAAACTCGTCGATGTCACCCCCCGGATCGTTTCCCGGCCGATGGCGCTCGAGCCGGGGAAGCCGGTCCGCCATCGCTATGGCATCTTCGCCGGGCCGAAGAAGCCCGATCTCCTCGCCCGGCACGGCGCCCCCACCGCCACCATGGACGATCTCGTCTATTACGGCTGGTTCGGCTGGGTCGCTCGGCCGATGATCGCCATCCTCCACGCCCTCCATGCCGTGATCGGCAATTACGGGATTGCGATCCTCCTCCTCACCGTCATGGTCCGCGGCGCGATGTTCCCGGTGAGCCGGAAGCAGGCGCTGTCGACGCAGAAGATGCAGGCTCTCCAGCCGGAGATGAAGGCGATCGCCGAGAAGTACAAGGACGACCCGGCCAAGCGGACGCAGGCGACGCAGGAGCTGTGGAAGAAACACGACCACAACCCGGTCGGCGGCTGTCTGCCGGTGTTCATCCAGATCCCGATCTTCATGGGGCTCTACCGGTCGCTCGCCACCGACGTCGAACTGCGGCAGGCGCCGCTGTTCAGCTCGGCGATCCGCTGGTGCTCGAATCTCGCCGCCCCCGACATGTTCTGGGATTGGTCGAACGTCCTCCCGCCGTTCCTCACCGCTCCGGAGGGCTACCTCGGCCCGTTCCTCAACCTGTTTCCCCTGGCCACGATCGCCCTGTTCATCTGGCAGCAGCACCTCTTCATGCCGCCGGCGGTCGACGAGCAGTCGCAGGTCCAGCAGCAGGTGATGAAGTACATGATGTTCTTCATGGCGGTGATGTTCTTCAAAGTCCCCTGTGGCCTCTGTCTGTACTTCATCGCCTCGAGTCTGTGGGGGATCGCCGAGCGGCTCATGCTCCCGACGGCGGCTCCGGCGACAGGCGCCGTGGCGGGGGGAGGGGGAGGGAGAGGGAGCGGCACGACGGGCGCCAGCCGACGGATCATCGACGTGCCGTTCTTCTCCACCGGTGGAAAAGCCGAAGCCAACGGCGCCGCCCATGGTGGCGAGGCAGAACGGAAGCGCCGCCAGTCGCGCAAGAAGCGGTGAGATGCGTGGGGCCAGGACGCGTACGGCAGGTGACCGATGTGGGAGCCGGATGACCTGATCGTCGCCCCCGCCACGGTGCCCGGCCGGGGTGTCCGCTCGATTGTCAGGCTCTCGGGCGAAGGGCTCGACCGGCTGCTCGAGGAGCTCTTCGTTCTCCCCACGCCGCTCCCTGCCGGCCCGCGGGCGATCCCCGCCACGCTCCGCCCCGATCGGCTCGGGGGTGAGTGGGGGACGATCGCCGTCGAGATCCTCCGTTGGCCAGGCCCTGCAGGCCCGACCGGCGGGCCGCTTGCCGAGCTGCAACTCCCCTGCTCGCAACCGCTGCTTGAAGCGATCGTTGGCGACGCCTGTCGACTCGGGGCCCGGCTGGCCCGCGGGGGCGAGTTCACCCTCCGCGCTTTCCTGGCCGGCAAGCTCGATCTCCTCCAGGCCGAAGCGGTGCTCGCCGTTGTCGATGCCCGCTCACCCGGCGAGCTTTCGCAGGCCCTCGATCGACTCGCCGGCGGGGTCGGCCGGGATCTCAATGGCATCCGCGAGCGGCTTCTCGACCTCACCGCCGACGTCGAGGCGGCGATCGATTTCGCCGAGGAGCGCAGCCCCGACAGCCTCGGGGAAACAAGCGCGAGCTTCTGGGGGAGCGTGATCGCCGCGCTCGGGGAGATCAGTCGCGCCGTCGAGGCCGCGATGGCGAAGGTCGAATCGCGCGACGCCGGCGCCCGCGGGCGACTCCCGCGGGTCGTGATCTGTGGTCCGCCGAACATCGGCAAGAGCAGCCTCTACAACGCCCTGATCGGCCGCGAGGCGGCGCTCGTCGCCGATGAACCAGGGACGACGCGCGATTGGCTCGAGGCGGTCGTCCGGGGCGATGCGCCGGGGCTCGCCGGCCAGAAAGGCGCGGTCGAATGGCTCCTCATCGACACCGCCGGCGTGGGCAATCGAGGAGGAGAGGGCCCCGATCAGCCCGAGGCTGGGATTGCCGCCGCGGCGGCGGATGTGGGGATCGCCGAGATCGATCGAGCCGAGATCGTCCTCCGCTGTCGCGATCCAGGGGCGGGGCCCGGTGAGCCCGAAGAGATTGCCGTGCCTCGCGGGGCGGTCGTGATCGACATCCTCACCCGCTGTGATCGCGGGCTTCCGAGTGGTGCCATGGGCGCCGCGATCGCCACGAGCGCCACCACCGGCCTGGGGCTCGATCGGCTCCGGCGCGAGATCGCCACGGCGGTGGCGGGCTTGCCCCGTTTCGGTGGCGCGGCGGAGCGGATCCGGGCCGGGCTCGTGGCAGCGCTGCAAGCCTTGGTCGAAGCGGAGGCGATCGCGGCGGTGGGCCTTGCCGGTGGACCGGCGGAGGAGCCGCTGCTCGCCGAGTCGCTCCTCGCGGCGATCGACGCTGTCGGCATGATCACCGGCCACACGATCGGCACCGATCTCCTCGACCGGATATTCTCGCGGCACTGCGTCGGAAAGTAGCGCGACGTGAGAGCCTTGAAGCATTCCCCGCGCCGTCCACGCCGCAGCCGTTCCCTCTGAACTCCCCTCCGATCCCTCCTCGAGCCCGCCGTGAACACCTCCGAGTTGTCTTCCGTGCTCGGCCGGCTCGCGGCAGGCGCCCTCCGCTTCGCCGCCACCGATGCCCGCGAGCGCGCCGAACTCGCCCGTCGCACGGCGCTTGCCACGGTGGCCGTCGCCGCCCCCTGGGCCGAGGCGGCCGTGGCGATCAAGCGGGCCCCGCCGGGCGCTGGCCCGGCGCTCGCCGAGGAACTGGCGACCGGGCCGATGGGAACGGCCCGACTCTGCCTGCTCACGGCCCGGGCGCAGCTCGACATCGCCGAGCGCGGGCTTCCCCGCGCCCCCTCGGCGCCACGGATCCTCCATGCCGGACGGCGCTCGGTGGGGGGCACGCCCCCGGCGCTTGTCGGCCTCGACCTCCTCCCGGCTCTCGGCTCATCGGGCTCGCTCCATGACGGGATGATCCATCAGGGCTTCAAGGCCACCGTCCGCTGTCACGATCCCGGCGGCGTGGCCAACTTCGAACAGGCTTGGCGGCGCGAGGTGGAGGAGCGTCCGCGCGCCGGCGGCGTGGCCGTGGTGCTCGGGGCGGGGAATGTCACCGGACTGTCGGCCGCCGACGTCATCGCCCAGGTTTTCGAGCATGGCCGCGGAGTGTTGCTCAAGCTTCATCCCCTCCATGCCCCGCTCCGGTCGCACCTCGAGTCGGCGCTCGGCCCGCTGATCGAGGCGGGGCTGCTCGCGATTGTCGAGGGGGGCGCCGACGTCGCCCAGGCCGCCATCGCCGCCGCGGAGACGACCCACGTCCATGTCACCGGTGGCGAGGCGACCTTCCGGGCCATCGTTTGGGGGAGCGCCGATCCCGCTGACCGCACCGCCTCCCCGCGGCTCTCCAAGCCGATCACCTGTGAACTCGGCAACGTCACCCCCTGGTTCATGCTCCCGGGCCGCTATTCCCGCGCCGAGCTTGCCCATCAGGCCGATCTCGTCGCGGCCTCGATCGCCAACAACACCTCCTTCAACTGCATCGCCACGAAGGTGATCGTGACCTGCCGGTCGTGGCCGCAGCGCGGCGACTTCCTCGCGCTTGTCGAGCGCCGACTCGCCTCGTTGCCGGCGCGGCCGGGCTGGTATCCCGGGGCCGTCCGCGACTGGGAGGGGGCGACGGGACGCGTCGGGCCCGCCGATGGCACGGTTCCCTGGAGCCTTTCCACAGGCATCGACCCGGCGACCGACGATCGCCTCCTCGCCCGGGAGTGGTTTGTCCCGGTGGTGGCCGAGGTGCCACTGAAGGCCGACGATCTGGCCGGGTTTTGCGGCCGGGCGCTCGAGTTCTCGCATCGGCTGCCGGGGTCACTGGCCGCGAGCGTGACGATTCCCAACGGGCTCTCGGCGGTCGATGCCCGGCATGCCGAGGATTTCGTCGATCATCTCGCCTTCGGGGCCGTGGCGTTGAACACCTGGTCGGCGATGGCCTATGCCCTCGGCAACGTGCCGTGGGGGGGCTTTCCAGGAGCGACGCTCGCTGCCCCGAAGAGCGGGATCGGATTCGTCCACGATCCGCTCCTGTTGCCGCTGGTGCACAACTCGGTGATCCGGGCGCCGGTGTGGTCGCCGATCCGGCCGCCGTGGTTTCCGTGGCACACGGCCGGCGCCCGATTGACGCGGGGCGTGGTCGCTCTCTACGGCCGCTGTGCCGAGGGAAAGAGCGGCACCGGCACGCTTCTGGCGATGCTCCCCGCGGTCCTCCGCGGGTGAGGCTCATCCGGGAAAAAGTCATGGATGACTTTTTTACGGGCAGCTAGCGGCCGCGGCGCTGGGAACGCTTGGCGCCGGGGCGGGGCGGGGCGTTTTTCGGTTGCGGCGGCTCCTCGCTGAACTTGTCGGCTTGGCCTGTGAGCTCGTAGAGGAACCGGCTCGGGCGACAGGGGCGGCTCTTCCCCCACTTCATCCGCGTCAGGCACATCGAGAGCACGAGCCGCTTGCGGGCCCGCGTCACTCCCACGTAGGCCAGCCGTCGCTCCTCCGCGATCGCATTCAGGCCGTCGGCCAGCGACCGATGGTGCGGGAGGATTCCCTCCTCGAGCCCCACCATCCAGACGTTGTCGAACTCGAGTCCCTTCGCGGCGTGGAGCGTCATCAGCCGGAGAAGACGCTTCGTCGGCTTGTCGTCCTTGGGGCGCTCCGCCTCCTTGACGTCGAGGACGAGGTCGTCGAGATAGCCGCGGACGAGCTTGCCGATATCCTTCTCCTGGCGATGCTCAGCTTGGTGCTCGGCCAGACCGTTGACGACTTGCTCGACACACTGCCACCGCGCCTCGAGCTCTTCTGCGTCCTCGTATTCGCGCTCGAGAAACGACCGGTAGCCCGCTTGATCGAGGAGGGCCCGGATCGCCACGGCCGGTTGAAGGGGGGCCTCGCCGCTGCCGAGCGTGATCAGCTTTTCCAGCGCCGTCAGCCCGCCGGCCGCGGCGTTGCTCAAGGCCCCATCCGAGCGCCGGCCGAGCAGCTCGCGCCACAGGCTCCGCCCCGCCGACTGGGCTGCCGCCCGCGCCTGGAGAACGGCCGAGGAGGAGAGCCCGCGCGGGGGAATGTTCGCGATCCGCGACAGGGCCATGTCGTCGTCGGGATCGACCATCATCCGCAGGAACGACATCACGTCCTTGACCTCGCGGCGATCGAAGAACGATCGGCTCCCCACCAGCTCATAGGGGACGTTGCGGCGGCGCAGCTCCTGCTCGAAGACGCGCGTCTGTTCGCCGGTGCGGAGGAGGATCACCGCTTCCGGCGGATCGACCGAGCCCTCCGCGAACCGGGCCTCGACGTCGCCGACGATCCGCCGGGCCTCGTCGAGCTCGTCCTGCGCCTGGACGATCGCGGGCGCCGGGCCGGAGGGGGCCTTCGAGACGAGTGTCTTGCCGTGGCGACGGGTGTTGCAGGCGATGAGCGTGTTGGCCGCGTGGATGATCTCCGGCGTCGAGCGGTAATTCTCTTCCAGCCGCACCGTCACCGTCTTCGGCCAGCGCGCGGGGAACTCGAGAATGTGCGAGATCTGCGCGCCGCGCCAGGCATAGATCGACTGGTCGTCGTCCCCCACGACACAGAGGCTGCGGTGATCGCGGGCGAGGGCCGAGAGGATCCGCTCCTGAATGCCGCTGGTGTCCTGGTATTCGTCGACGAGGATGTGGTCGAAGCGCCCCGCCTCGGCGAGGCGGACATCCTCGTGCTTGTCGAACAACTCCTCGACGAGCATGAGGAGGTCGTCGAAGTCGACCGCCCCGGCGACGCGAAGATCGTGCTGATAGCGGCGGTAGCCGGCGGCGGCGAGGGTCCAGTGCTCTGGGGCGTCGGCCGAGAGGGTCTCGATGGCGCCGTCGGGGCGGACCGCGGCGCTCTTCCAGCGACTCACCCGGTCGACGAGATCGCCGGGGGAGAGCGTTGTGTCGGGGACTTTCAGCTCCTTGAGCACCTTCCGCGCGGTCGCCTCCTGCTCGCCGCGGTCGATGATCGCAAACCGCTCCGGGTAGCCGAGGCGCGGGGCGTGGCGGCGGAGGATGCGGACACAGAGGGAGTGGATCGTGGAGATCTCGGGGAGATCCTCCTGGGGCTTTCCGCCCGGGCCGCGCGGCACCTTCTTCGGCTTGAGATACGCCTTGGCGCGGGCCATCATCTCGCGGGCGGCTTTGTTGGTGAACGTCACGGCGAGGATCCGCGACGGCCGCGATCCGCGCCACACCAGATGCGCCATCCGAGCGATGACGACGCGCGTCTTCCCCGTGCCGGCCCCGGCGAGCACCAGCAGCGGCCCGATCGGCGCCTGGACGGCCTGCGTCTGTGCCGGATTGAGCCCCGTGCCCGTGCGCGACGGCGCGTGCGTCGCTCTGGCTGCGGGGCCGGGCCCAGTGTCGGCGGGCCCGGAGAAGGGGCCGAGCACCGCCGGGCCGTCAGCGGGGGTCTCGTCGGCGCCTTGGTCGGCGTCTTGGTCTGGAAGGTCGACCGGCAGGTCGTCCGAACTCCCCTCCGGCGCCGGGAGGGCCGCGGCGGAGGGGGAGCCAAGGGCCTCGACGTCGGAGTCGGCGGAGGCGGTGCCGGGAACGTCCGGAGGGAGTCCGTTCACGTGGAAAAGCGTCCGTGCAGAGGGGTGTCGGGGATCGCCCGGCAGTCAGCGGGGCCGGATCGTACCACATGCTCACGGGGCCATCGGTCGAGATCGGCTTGACGCCCCGGACGGGGCCGTTTCTATTTGGTTTTTTCCGCAGGTGTAGAACTGGAAGAGCCATGAAGAAACGTTCGGCGAGGCCCGGCGACAGTCGCAACCACGAGCGCCGCTTCAGCGAGCGGCAGACCGCGCGCGGCGAGGATGATGACAATCTCGCGACCCGCGAGGGGCGTCCCGTTCGTCTCCCTGCCACCACCGACGCCGCCGAAGAGGAGGCCGAGGAGGTCGGGGGGAACGCGCTGGCCGATGGAATCGCCGCGGCGGTCGATGCCCTCCGTCCCCATCTGCGGGCGATTCTCATGGGACTCGGCTGCCTGCTTTTGGCGGCGATCAGCTGGATGTGGCTCCAGCAGCAGCGTGCGGCACTCGTGGCCAAGAGCTGGGACGACTACATGTTTGCCATCAGCCCGGTCGATCCGGCGGCGTTGGCCGATGTTGCCACTCAGCATCCCGGCACGCCAGCCGGCGAATGGGCCGATCTGATCCAGGCCGAGATGGCCCTCGACGAGGGGGCGGAGCTGCTGTTTGTCGATCGCGACCGGGCGATGCCCAAGCTCCAAGCCGCCGCCGACGGCTATGCCGCGCTCCTGGTCGGTCGCAAGAAGGGGCTCCTTGCCGAACGTGCCACGTTCGGGCTCGCCAAGGCGAATGAGAGCCTGGGGAAGGTCGAAGACGCCCGTCAGGGCTACGAGGCCGTCGCCAGCGATTACCCCGGCGGGGCACTCGCCGGCATGGCCCGGCAGCGGTCGCGGTCGCTCGAAGGAGAGCGGGCTCAGGAATGGTACACCTGGTTTGCCGCGCAGAAGATGACGCCCCCGACGCCGGTCGACAACAGCCCGATCCTCGGGGCCCCTGTTGGCGGATCTGGTGACGCGGCGCCCGCCGGAGCGGTAGCGGCTCCCGAGTCCGAGGCACCGGCTTCAGCGACCGAGGCACCGGCTCCAGAGTCCGAGGCACCGGCTCCAGAGTCCGAGGCACCGGCCGCCGAAGCTGCTCCTGCCACCCCCCCCGCCGCGTAGGAGTGATCGCCTGAGCAACGCCAAACCTGCCCCGAACGACGCCCGCAGCGACGACGTGGATGACGATGTGATCCCCGTCAGCGCTGAGCCGAGCCCGGTGGCAGGGAACGCATTGCCGGCCGACCCTGGTGTGGCACCGGTCGGCACGGTGCCCGTCCCAGCTGGGGAAGCGAGCCCGGCGCTTGTTCCCGGAACGGTTCTCCTCCTCACCGTCGACGGCGACGCGGTGGGGATCCGCCTCGATCAATTCGTCGTCCGCCATGCCGGGGGCTTGAGCCGCTCGGCCGTGGCCCGGGCGATCGATGCCGCGGCGGTCAGGGTCGATGGCGTCGTGGCGAGGGCGTCGCTCCAACTCAAGGCGGGCATGGTCGTCGCCTACACCGTGCCGGAGCCGGCGCGGGCGGGGCCTGAGGCTGAGGAGATCCCGCTCGATTTCCTGTTCCTCGATGACGTGATGGGGGCCGTCAACAAGCCGGCCGGAATGGTCGTTCATCCCGCCAAGGGGAACTGGAAGGGCACGCTCGCCGGGGCGCTCAAGTGGCATCTCGAACGGGTAGCCGGTGGCCTCTCCACCGTCGGCGGGCCGACCCGCCCCGGGATCGTCCATCGCCTCGACCGCGACACCAGCGGCGTGATCATCGTCGCTCGCAATGAAGAGGCCCACCACGCGCTCGCCAGGCAGTTCGAGCGCCGCACCACCGAGAAGACCTACCTGGCGGTCGTGCAGGGGGAGCCACGCTTCGATCGCGACGAGATCAATCTCCCCATCGGCATCCATCCCTATCAGCGCGAGCGGATGGCCGTTCGCCGTGACCACTCCACCAGCCGTGATGCCGTCACCCGCTACGAAGTCATGAAGCGCTTCGGCAGGGCGGCGCTGTTGAAGGTGACGCCGAAGACGGGGCGCACCCACCAGATCCGCGTCCACCTGGCTTCCATCGGCTGCCCGGTTCTCGCCGACGTTCTCTACAGCGGCCGCGGCGTCGTCGACCGGTCGTTCCTCGGTTTGCGGGGGGATGGCGCGCCGCTCCTCACCCGCCAAGCGCTCCACGCCTCGAGCCTCGCCATCGATCATCCGCGGACGCAGGAGCGGATGCTGTTCGAAGCGCCGCTGCCGGCCGACATCAACCGCCTCCTCGCCGTCCTCAGCGGCGAGTGACCGGCGGACGTGGCGGAGTCGCTTCAACCCCTGGTATCCTGAAGCGGTCGAGACAGATCCTGTTCCCGCTGCGGGCGGGAACGAACGGAAGTCAGCAGGGGAGACGACGGCGTGGCGATCGTTGCCCGGGTGGCTCGCGCCCGAGTTGGGCTTTCTATCGGCGCCCGGCCCCGAATGGTGATCGTCGGTGTCGCATGCCTTGCAGCCTGGGGATGCGGCGAGACGCCGCGTCGGGCCCCGGGGCCGCTGTCCAGCCCGGGCCCAAGTCTGGCCCCAAGTCTGGCCCCAAGCGTGGCCCCACGTGCCTCGGCCACGGAGAACGTGGTGCGGACGGCTGACGAGGCGCGGCCGCCGCTTCCCGAATCGTTTGCAGAGCTTCGCAAGGAGGCGTTGGCGCTTGCCGCAGCGCTCCGCGAGCGCCATCCCGCTGCCCCAGAGCCCATCGATCTCGAGGCGACGATGTACGATCGCTTCGGCAACCTCGCCGCAGCGACGAACTTGTGGGAGGAGTGGCTTGCGGAGCATCCCGACTCGGCGGAGGCCCATCTCCGCCTCGGAAAGTATGCCCGGGAGCGGGGGGAGGAGACGCTGGCCGTGGAGCATCTCGAACGGGCTTTCGCGGCCCGGCCCGATCTCCCCGGCGTCCAGGTGCTCCTCGGAGAATCGCTCACGAATCTCGGCCGGCCCGGCGCGGCCGTCGCGGTGCTCGCCCGCGAGTTTCCCACCACGGCCCGCAATCCCAACCGGCTCACGCTCCTCGGCCACGCCCGACTGCAGGAGGGGGATCATGCCGGCGCGAAGGGAGACTTCGAACGCGCCCTCGCGATCGATCCGGCATCGGCTCACGCCCTCTACGGGCTCTCCACCGCCTGCAGTCGGCTCGGCGAGACAGAGGCAGCGGCCCGGCACCAAGCCGAGTTTGCCAAGCGGAAAGCGCAGAGCCTCGCCCGCGATCGGGCCAATGCCACGGCCCGGCTCGACGACATGCCGGCGCTCCTTCAGGCGATGGGGGGATGGTATCAAAACGCCGGACGAATCGACTCGGCCGGTGGCGACGCGGCCGCGGCCGAGCGCGACTGGCTGCGGGCGCTCGACTTCGCGCCAGCCCAGCGCGAGAGTCTCTCCGGGCTTGTCGATCTCTACCGCCGGCAGGGGCGGGAGGGAGCGGCGCAGCGGCTCGTGGAACGTTCTGGCGCCGCTCGCCCCGCACCCCAACGGAAGCCTTGAGATGTCGCGCCGCTGTCTGACATGGCTGGCTTGTTGGCTCGCTTTCGTCGCCGGCGCGACGGCGATCCTGGGGGCCCGTCCCGGCCACGGTGAGCCGCCGCCAATCCTTTTTGAAGAGGAAAGCGCCGCCACCGGGATCGGGTTTGTCCACGACGATGGCGGGAGCGGCCGCCGCTTCATCCCGGAGACGGTGACCGCCGGCGTGGCGACGTTCGACCATGATCTCGACGGCCGGATCGACCTCTACTTTCCCAATGGCAGCGATCTCCCCGGCACCGAGCCAAAGCGCCGGCCGCGGGCGATGCTCGTGCGAAACCGGGGGGGATGGCGGTTCGAGGATGTCACCGCCGCCGCCGGGCTCGACCACGAGGCCTACGGCGTCGGGGTGACCGTCGGCGATCTCGACAACGACGGCTTCCCCGACCTCTGCACGAGCAACTACGGGCCGAAGCGGATGTGGCAAAACATGGGGGACGGCACGTTCCTCGATGTCACCGCCACCGCCGGGACGGCCGACGGTGACAAACTCGGCGCGGGCCTTGCCCTCCTCGATGCCGACGGGGATGGCGATCTCGATCTCTATGCCGCCAACTATGTCCGCTTTTCCCCCGAGGGGCACGTCTCCCCGCGGATCCGGGGCGTGCCGCTCTACCACGGGCCGCGCGACTACGAAGCCTGGCCCGACACGTTCTTCCGCAACGAGGGGGACGGCCGGTTCAGCGACCAAAGCGAGTCATCGGGGATTGCCGGAAGGGCTGGGCCGGGGATGGGGGTGGTGTGCCTCGACGAGGACGGGGACGGCGACACCGACATCTTCGTCCTCAACGATGTCGCCGCAAACTTCCTCTTCCGCAACGACGGCACGGGGCGCTTCGAGGAGGTCGGCCTGGAGGCGGGGCTGGCCTACGACTCGATCGGGCAGCCCAACGGCAGCATGGGAGTCGATTGCGGGGATGTCGATAACGACGGCTGGCTCGACCTGTGGATGACCTCCTACCAGGGGGAGCGGCCCGTCCTCTACCACAACCTCGCCGGTCATGGATTCGAGGATGTCAGTGCGCGGACCGGAGCCGGGTCCGGGAGCGTGCCGTTGGTGAAGTGGGGCTGCGGGATCGTCGACTTCGACAACGACGGTCGCCGCGATCTCTTCATCGCCTGCGGCCACATCAACGATCTCGTCGAGCAATTCGACGATGCAACGGCCTACCGCAACCACAACGTTCTCCTCCGCAACGTCGGGGAGCGGTTCGTGGAGATGTCGGCCGCGGCGGGGCTCCACGCCATGCCCCGCCACAGCGCCCGCGGTGCTGCCTTCGACGATCTCGACGACGACGGCGACATCGACGGCGTGATCCTCAACGCCCGCGAGGCGCCGACGCTCCTGCGGAACCTCGAGCGCGAACGGGGCGGGGAGCACCACTGGCTCCAGGTGCGCCTCGTCGGCCGGGGATCGAATCGCGACGGCGTCGGGGCGAATGTCCGCGTCGTCACCCCGGAGGGCGTCTTCATCGACGAGGTTCACTCCGGCCGCGGCTACCAGGGGCACTTCGGCAGCCGGCTCCACTTCGGTCTCGGGGCCGGAATGGCGGTCGAGCGCGTCGAGGTGCGGTGGATCGGTGGCGGACGGGAGGCGTTCGACGTGGCGGGGATCGACCGGCTCGTCATGCTCACCGAGGGGGCGGGGCGTCCGGTCGATCTGCCGGCGGAGACGGAGAAGGATCGACGCTGACGATGGCGCGAGGAAGCGTCGAATCGATGACCCGCGACAGCGCCACGATGAAGCCCGCGGGGCCATCCCGCCATCCCCCTTGGAGGCAGTAGCTCTTGGCGAAGGCGGCGAGCCCGCGGATCGGGAGCATCCAAGCAGGCGACGTCTCCCCCTTGTCGCGGAGGATCGCCGCCTTGGGGCCTGAGTAGCGGGCCGAGCGGACGATGACGTCGGCGCAGCCGTTGAAGCTGTGGTGGAGGATCGAGCCGGGGGCGAGCTTCGGCGCCGTCGCCCCGTCGACCCGTTCGTGGACGCGGTGCGCGGTGAAGCCTGAGGCTTTGCGGTTGAAGAGGCGCAGCACCCGCTCGTGCCCCCAGGGGCCGTGCCGCATTTCTCTGGCGCCGATGAAGGTCCGCCGTCGCCAGGCAAAGCAGCGGCTCGGATCGGAGAGATCGAGCGAGGCGAGCCCGCGAACGGCCTCCGCGTCGAGCGCCTCGTCGGCGTCGAGCGACAGGATCCAGTCGTGGGTGGCCAGTTCGACGGCGCGGCGCTTCTGAAGCCCGAAGCCGAGAAACGGCTGGTGCTCGACCCGCGCGCAGAAGTCTCGCGCGATCGTGAGCGTGGCGTCGGTCGAGCCGGAGTCGAGGACGAGGCGCTCGGCGCAAGCCCCGGCGCTCTCGAGCGTGGCTGCGAGCCGCTCGCCCGCGTCGCGGGTGATGACGACACACGAGATCGGCAGGCTGCCGATCGCTCGGCCCGGCGGGGAAGCGCTCATGGCTGGGAACGGGGGCCAGAGCCCCGGGGAGCGCGATCGCCGCCGGGGAGCGTCCGCTGCGACGTCCCCCCGCCAGCACCGGGCATCGTCGATGGGCCACGGCCAAAGTCGTCGTCGCCGGCATCATCGGGAGCGCTGTCGTCACCAGAGGCGCTGTTGTCACCCGGGGCGCCAGGACCAGCCGGGGCGTCGCCGGCGAGGAGGAGGGGGAACTCCAGGATGAAAGTGCTCCCCGCTCCGAGGCGACTCTCGGCGCGGATGTCGCCGTGGTGCTCCTTGAGGATCTTCCGGCTCACCGTCAGCCCAAGCCCGGTGCCGCGCGAGCCCTTCGTCGACACGAAGAGGTTGAAGATCTGCGACAGGGTCTCCGGCGACATTCCCTCGCCGTTGTCGCTCACCGTGATCCGTGTGAGACGGCTCCGAGAATCGGCCGTGACCCGGATCTCCACGCGAGCGTCGGGGCGTCCCTCGACGGCGTCGAGGGCGTTGGTGACGACGTTGAGGACCGCCCGGGAGATCCCCTCCGGGTCGAAGAGCATCCGGGGGAGATCGGCGGGGGGACTCCAGCGGATCGTCGTCCCTGCCTCGGCGGCACGATGGTGGACCGTCTCGACGATGTCGGCGACCAGCGCGACAAGATCGGTCGGCAGCGGGTCGGGCTCGCGCTCCTTGCTGAAGGAGAGCATGTCCATGACGAGCGACGAGATCTTGTTTTGATTGCGGGAGACGATGTCCCAGCCCTTCTTGGTGACGCCGAGGTCCTCGTTCTCCAGCCCCATCTCCACCAGGTAGCTTCCGCCCCGGATCCCCTGGAGGATGTTTTTGATGTGATGGGAGAGGGTGGCGATCGTCTGCCCCACCGCCGCGAGGCGCTCCGACTGCACCATCGCGGAGTAGTAGGTGGTGTCTTCCACGGCGAGGGCGGCCTGGTGGCCGATCGCGATCATGAGCTTGAGATGCTCGTCGCTGAAGCGCCGCTGGCCGGCGCCCAGCGCGTCGGCCAGCGGCGTCGTGGTGTCGACGTAGAGAATCCCGACCGTCCCGTAGCGCCCCTGCATCGGCACGCAGATCGCCTCGCGGACGCCAGTCCGCAGAACGCTGTGGCCCGAACTGAAGCGATCGTCGTCCTGGGCGTCGCTCGTCAGCACCCCTTCGCCGTGGTCGAGGACGTAGTCGAGGATCGTGCGGCTGATCGCCATCGAGCTGACGTTGGCCGGTCGCCGGTCGCGGCGGGCCTTCGTCTTCAGCTGCCCGGTGTCGGGATCGAGGAGCATGACACACCCGCGGTCGGCCTCGACCCACTCGAACACGAGTTGGAGGATCCGGCCGAGAAGCTCGTCGATGTCGAGCGTGTGGCTGACGGCAAGCGCCGTGCGGTACATCACCTGGAGATTGCTGCGGGCCCGGGCGAGCCAGCGGTCGTCGGTGTCGCCGGGAGCGCCGCCGGCCGAGCCGTCGAGGATGTCGTCCTTGAGTGCCGCGACGATTCGCGACCCCTCCTCGGAGACCGGGGCAACGATCTCGACCTGATCGCCGGGGGCCTCGGTGGCGGAGTCGCGGGAATAGGAGAGGACCGTCCGGCCGATGAGGATCTGGTCGCCGTGATGGAGCTCTGCCCGTTCCACCCGCCGGCTGTTGACGAACGTGCCGTTGGAGCTTTTGAGATCGCCGATGACGTGGCTGTCGCCGACCTGACGGATCTCGGCATGCCGCCGCGAGACCTCGTTGTCTTCGAGTTGGACGACGTTGCCCGACTCGCGGCCGATGCTCACGGCCCCCTCGCGGGCAGCGAGATCGAACCGGGTGCCGCGGTTGCGGCCCTGAATGACAAACAACGACGGCACGGTGGAGGCGCTCGGGAAGGGGGGGCCGTCGGAAGGAAGAGGCCGCGGAGAATGCCCCGATTCTGGCACACCGCCGCGGAGGCGGGAAGCGGACAGGAGTCACTGCGGGGGTGGGGCGAGCGACGGGGGGAAATGCGGATACAATTTTCCCCGCGGGGTCCGTTCCGCGGCGTCCGGCGCCATGCCTGGACGTGGCCCGTCCGGCGGAAGGCCGCAGCGTGGCCTGGAAGCTCGCTTGAGTCCGTCCCTTGGAGGGCAGTGCCGTGCCGTCGCTTGCGTGTCTGTTTGGAAGGGGCTTGCAGCGCACGTTCCCGCGCTCGAGGGCGATCGCCCTCGTGATCGCCATGGCGATCGGCGCCGGTGACCGAGTCGGGTCGGCCCAGGACGCAGCCCCGCCGGCAGTGGCCCCGCCGGTAGTTGCTCCGCCACGGCCGCTCACCGCGCCGGAGATCGCGCGACGGGATCGGCTCCGGTCGAGTGTCGAATGGCTCGCATCCCCCGAACGCGAGGGGCGCGGCCCAGGCACTGCGGGGATCGATGCGGCCGCCGAGTGGGTTACGGGGCAGTTTGTGGCCCTCGGCCTCGACACGTCGGTCATCGGCGAAACGAGCTTCCAGCCGTTTCCGATCACGCTCGATGCGAAGCTGGGGGCCGCGGAGGAGAACGTGGCAGAGATCGTCGCGCCGCCGGCCGCTGACGGGAGCCAGACGGTCACCAAACTCGTCCTCGGCACCGATTGGACGCCGTTGGCGGCAGGGGGCGCGGGGGAGTTCGATCTGCCGATCGCCTTCGCCGGCTACGGGATCACGGCCAAGGCCGAGGGCTACGACGACTACGCCCCGCTCGGCACCGCGGGGGCGAAGGGGGCCGCGGTGATCGTGCTCCGGCAGGAACCGCAGAAAGACGATCCGAAGAGCAAGTTCGACGGCAATCAGACTTCGCAGTACGCCGCGCTCAGCCGGAAAGTGGCCAACGCCTCCGAGCACGAGGTCGGGGCGGTGGTGTTTTGCAACGACGTTTCCAACACCGACGACGCCCTGATGGCCTTCACCCGGGCCGGCGACGGCTCCGACAAGCGGACGCTGCCGATCCTCCAGGTGAAGCGGCCGGTGATCGACGCCATGGTGGAAAAGGTGCTCGGGACGACGCTCGTCGACCTCGAGAAGCAGATCGATGACGGGCCGACGCCCCGTTCCGCCCCGCTCGAGGGCTGGCGGATCCGCGGCCGCGTGGCGATCGATCGCTCCGAGACCCAGGCCCGCAACGTCTTGGCGATCCTCCCGGGGGTCGGGGCTGTCGTGCCCCCCTCCGTGGCGGCCGACGCCGCGGCCCTCGCCGCCCATGGCCCCGCGGCTCCCGCCGGGCCGCACGACGATCCCCCCGCCTCGCCGGCCGAAGCCAAGGCGCTCGGCGATCTCGAAAAGCAGGCTGACCCCCCCGCTGCCAAGGAAGAGACTCCTGCCGATCCGCACGCCTCTGTGAATCCGCATGCCACAGTGGATCCGCATGCCACAGTGGATCCGCATGCCACAGTGGATCCGCATGCCACAGTGGATCCCCACGCTGCCGCGGGGCCGCATGGGGCAGAGCAGGGCCAGGGAGCAACGGCCCTGCAGCCGATCCTCCCCACCGAGACGGTGATTGTCGGCGCTCATTACGACCACCTCGGCTACGGCGGGAGCAATTCCGCCGCGCCGGGGGATACGACGATCCACTACGGCGCCGACGACAACGGCAGCGGCACGGCGATGCTCGTCGAGGTGGCCCGGATCCTCGCCGAGGAGGGGCCGTATCCGCGGAGCATTCTCTTCGTCGCGTTCTCCGGTGAGGAGCGGGGGCTGCTCGGCAGCGCCCACTACACCTCCAATGCCGCGGTGCCGCTCGCCGACACGGTGGCGATGGTGAATCTCGATATGGTCGGCCGGCTCGAGGGCAGCAAGCTGATCGTCCACGGCACCGGCACCGGCACCGGCCTGGATGGGATGGTCGACAGGCTCGTCGCCACCCACGGCTTCGACGTCGCGAAGGATCCGGGGGGCTTCGGCCCGAGCGATCACGCGAGCTTCTATGCCAAGAAGATCCCCGTGCTCCATGTCTTCACCGGCACCCATGCCGATTACCACCGCCCCACCGACACCCCCGAGAAGATCAACTACGACGGCATGAGCCGAATTGCCCGGATGGTGGCCGAGGGGGTGAAGGAGCTGGCCAGGGCGCCAAAGGCCCCGGCCTATATCGAGGTGGCCGGACGGCAATCGATGGCCCGACGCGACGGCGATCGGCCCTACTTCGGCAGCATTCCCGACTTCGCCAAGCCGGGGAAGGGGTATGCGATCTCCGGGGTTTCCAAGGATTCACCGTCGGCCAAGGGGGGGCTCCTCGGGGGCGACCTCATCATCCGCATCGGGGAGAGCGCGGTCACCGGCCTCGACGACTTCGACAGTGCCCTGCGGAAGCACAAGGGGGGCGAGACGGTGCCGGTCGTCGTCAAACGGGGCGAGCAGGAAGTGACCCTCGAGGTCACGCTTGGCGCCCCACGCTGAGCCGGGGGATTCCCATTCTCGAAGCGAAAAGCCCACGTTTTTGCCCTTGAGCCGGGCCGACGCCGCTGCCATAGTCCCGCCCCGACCGGCCCCTGCGCCGTGACCACGGATGGTCGCGACGGAGGCCCCGGACCGATCCCGCCGCGGTCGCGGCGGCCGCGCGTGCGACCCAGCAAGGAGTGCTATCCGTGAAGTGGCAACTGGCAGCGATTCTCTGTGCAATCCTCGCGGTGCCCACCGCGGCCCACGCTCAAGCCCCGCAGCGTCAGGCGGCGCCCCCGGTGGCCGCCGCTCCGGCGGCGCCGTCCGCAGCCAGCGCGGCGACGCACGTGGCGGTGATTGACGTCGGCTACATCTTCAAGAACCACGCCCGCTTCAAGGCGGCGATGGATCGGATGAAGGAAGAGGTGATGGCCGCCGAGAACACCCTCAAGGCCGATCGTGACCGGATCAACGGGATGATGGAGCAGATCAAGGGCTTCAATCCCGGCACGCCGGAGTTCAAGAAACTCGAGGCCGAGATCGCCAAGGCCCAGGGTGACTTCAACGTCGATGCCCAACTCCAGAAGAAGGAGTTCATGGACCGCGAGGCGAAGGTTTATCTGAGCGTCTATGGCGAGGTAGAGAAGGCCGTCGAGCAGTTCGCTCGCGAGCACCGGATCGCCATCGTCCACCGCTTCGACGGCGACCCGATCGACAACAGCGACCGCAACCAGATCCTCCGCGGGATCACCAAGCCGATCGTCTATCTCGAGCCCGGGATCGACATCACGCCGGATGTCCTCAAGATGCTCAACACCCCGGCCGTGGCGACGCAGCCGGCCGCGGCGCCGCCCCGCACCCGCTGATTCGGGCTCCCCGCGGCCGTCCACCCGGGCGGCCGCGGGGGCTTGGGTCAATCCGCCAACCACTTCCCCGGCAGCGTCCATGCCCCGAACCCCACCCGCGCGGCCGCAACGCACCCTCCGCACCGCGGCCGACGTCCGCGGGCGGGGCTACTGGAGCGGCCGCGAGAATCGCGTTGAGCTCCATCCCGCCGCCGTCGGCAGCGGGATCGTGTTCGTGCGCGGCGATCTCGTTCCCCCCGCTGCGGTGCCGGCGGTCGTCGGAGCGGTGGTCGAGGCCCGCAACCGCACCCAGATCGTCCGCGGTCAAGCGAGCGTCCATCTCATCGAACACGTCATGAGCGCCCTGGCGGGCCTGGGCGTCGACAACTGTACGGTCGTCGTCAGCGCCGAGGAGTTGCCCGGCATGGATGGCTCATCGCGCGACTTCGTCGCCGCGATCGACAGGGCCGGCATCGTCGAGCAGGACGCCGCGGTCGATCCGATCACCGTCTCCGAAAGCGTCCGTGTCGGCGATGCCGTCAGTTGGATCGAGGCGGGGCCGCCCCGATTCGCCGGCCTGTCGATCGAGTATCTCCTCGATTACGGCCCCGGGCCGATCGGCCAGCAGCGCCTCGACATCGACATCACCCCCGCCGCCTACCGCAACGAGCTCTCCTCGGCGCGGACGTTCATCTCGACCGACGATGCGGCCCGGCTCCGGGCGGCCGGGCTCGGCGCCACCGTCTCCCCGGGAGACCTCGTCGTCTTCTCGGCCCAGGGGCCGATCGGCACGGAGCTCCGCTGGCCCGACGAGTGCGTCCGCCACAAGGTGCTCGATGCCGTCGGCGACCTCGCGCTGGCCGGTCGCCCGCTTCACGCCCACGTCCGCGCCTTCCGCAGCGGCCACGCCCTCAACGCCGGCCTCGTCCGCGAGCTTGTCGCGCGCGATGCGACACGGTGGTTGGGGCGGACGGCCTGACCCGCGGAATCCCGCCGCCCCTCGGATTCTTGCCTGATGTCCGATCCCACTCCTCTGACGCCTCTGGCGCCTCCGGCGGTCCACCCCACGGCGATCGTGGCGGCCGGGGCATGCCTCAGCCCGGGGGTCGTCATCGGACCGCACTGCGTCGTCTCTTCCAACGCCACGATCGGCCCGGGCACGATCCTCGAAAATCATGTCACCGTGATGGGGAACGTGCGGATCGGATCGCGCAACCGGATCTTCCCCAACGCCGTTATCGGCGCCGACCCGCAAGACGTCAGCTATCGCGGCAGCGACACGCGCGTGGAGATCGGCGACGACAACGTCATCCGCGAGGGGGTGACGATCAACCGGGCCTCGGAGAAGGAGGACGGCGTGACCGTCGTGGGGAGCCGCAACTTCCTCATGGCCTGCTGTCATGTCGCCCACGATTGCCGGATCGGCGACGGCGTGATCATCGCCAACGGCACCCTCCTCGGCGGGCATGTCCGCATCCATTCCCACGCCTCGCTCTCCGGGGGCGTGGCGGTGCACCACTGGGCGACGATCGGTGGCTACGCCTTCGTCGCCGGCCTTTCGCGGGTGCTCCATGACGTCCCCCCCTACATGCTCTGCGAGGGGTCGCCGGCGCGGCCGCGCTGCGTGAACGTCGTTGCCCTGCGCCGCGGCGGATTCGCCCCGGGCACGGTCGAGGCCGTCACCGAGGCCCATCGGCTCCTCTGGCGGGCGCGGGTCGGCCAGGAGCAGGCCCGGGATATCCTCCGTTCGCAGTCGATGCTCCTCCCTGAGGTCGAGACAGTCCTCCAGTTTCTATCCAACCAGCAGGAGGGGCGGCACGGTCGCGCCCTTCCCCGACGGAGAGCGGCATGAAGCGCACGAAGGTGGCGGTGGTCGGTTGTGGGCATCTCGGGTCGATCCACGCCCGGCTCCTCGCCGGCAGGCCCGACGTCGAACTCGTGGCCGTCGTCGATCCGTTCGCCGCGTCGCGCGACAAGATCGCCGCCGAGCATGGCTGCCGGGCGCTGGCCGAGCCGGAGGAGCTCATCGGCCTGGTCGAGGCGGCCGTCGTCGCCGCGCCGACCGGCCGGCATGCGGCGGTCTCCCTGCCGCTCCTCGAAGCGGGCATCGATCTCCTCATCGAGAAGCCGATCGCGGCCACCGTCGAGGAGGCGCGAGAGATCGTGACCACGGCGCGGCGCTGCGGCCGGACGGTCGCCGTCGGGCACGTCGAGCGCTTCAACCCGGCCTGGAAGATGGCCGTGTCGCGGGCCGGGAAGATCGTCTCGATCGAATCGCTCAGGCTCGCTCCGTTCACGTTCCGCTCGATGGACGTCGGCGTGATCCACGATCTCATGATCCACGACATCGATCTGGTCCTCTCCCTCGAGCCGGGCCGGCTGGAGCGCGTCGATGCCCAGGGGCTCCATGCCACCGGCGGCCACGAGGATGCCGTGCGGGCGCAGCTCGTCTTCTCCTCGGGCCTGGTCGCCTCGCTCACCGCCTCGCGGATCCATCCCACGCTCCGTCGCGGGCTGACGCTGTGGTCGAGCGAGGGGGTGGTGTCGGTCGACTTCCATGCCAAGGCTGTCGAGGTCGTGTCGCCCTCCGACGCGGTGCGGAGTGGTGCGTTTGTGGCGACCGATGTCCCGGTGGACCAGCGCGTTGCGATGAAGGAGGCCTTCTTCAAAGACGTCCTCCCCCGTGAGACGCTGGCGATCCCGGAGGCGAATGCGATCGCTTCCGAACACGACGACTTCCTCGGCGCCCTCCGCGAGGGGCGGCAGCCGCTGGTGCCGGCAACGGCGGGGGCTGCGGCCCTCGAGATCGCCAATCGGGTGGTCGACAGCCTCCGCACCACGACGCTGGGGAGGAGCCATGTCCCGGCGACCGTGCCACTTCCTTCCCGGCTCCGCCGGACGGGCTGACCGGTACGGCTTTCCCGGTCGCCGGGAAGCCCTCTGCGTTTCCCAGTGTGACGCGGCTCTGACGGCGCCTCGCGGCCGGGCGGAGCGGGCGGGCGTGGCCATCCGATGAGAAAGGTGCCCCGAGCCTTCTCCGGGCCCCGCCTTCCGCACGCCCACCATGCCCCACTCCCGGTTCCAGCCGGCCATGATCCCCATGGCCCTCCTGCTTTTCCTTGCGGCATGCCTCGCGCAGCCGGCCACTGGAGATGCCTTTCCGCCGTCGATCGTCGAGGGCTGGGATGAGCGCCTCGCGCTCCCAGAGGCGCTGGAGACGGGCCAGTTCGAGGGCATTGGGCTGGCGGATTTCCAGGGGGCGGGATCGGTCGCCTCGGCCCTTCAAGCGGGCGACCTCGGCACGCCGGCATCCGGAACACCCCTGCGGCTGCTGGTGAAGGGGCCGTCGGCGCCGGATCAGGCTGCAAACCCGGTCCAAGCCGAAGTCAAGGGGCGGATCGAGGGGATCGATCTCTCCGCCGGCCTGCTTGCCGATCGGATGGTGATCGAGGCCGGGCCGCAGAAGTTTGTCGGTGGGATGGCGATGGCCCACGATCATACGAAAGGGCGCGAATCGCTCGAGCTCCGCACATCGATCGCCCAAGCCCCGACGGCGGCAAAGATTGCACTCGAGTTAGGGCCGCGGATCGAGCGCCGCCTCCCCGGCGGGATGACGCTTTTTTTCGACGGCAAGGCCGAGGCACAGTCCGCCCCGCAGGGCTCGACCTGGCAGCCGCTGGCGGGCCCGATGTCTGACGGCATCGGCCTCATCGGCCTCACGGGCCGCACCGGCCTGATGCGGTGAGGGGCATGACCAGGCCGGAGAAAATCGGCACTGTCAGAACAGCGTGCTCATCAGCGGGCCATCGCTCCGCGCATCGCCTGGCGGTTTTGAGAACCAAAAGCCCACAAAAGCTATCAACGCGAGCAGGGTCGTGCGCGCGACCGTGAGCCAATTGATCGGATTTCCTTCGGAGTTCCCAAAGCAGCCGCACGAAATATTGAGCCCGCGAACGAGAGCCGCCACTTGAGCCAGGCTGTACAGAAGCATCAGGACGCCCGACACGAAGAAAGCAGACTTCCAATCCCTTCGCTCAAAAAGCAACACGAGCCCGAGGGTTAGTTGCAAGCCAGGAAAAAAAATGGCTACGCAAACTCCCAACCACGATGGACCGAGCGAATAGGCGTAAATCGACGAGAGGTAGGCATACGGGTTTTGCAGGTGGATGAGCGACGATTGAATCAACACTGCAGCGAGCGTGTAGGCACCGAGCGGCGGCAACCAACGGTTCATGACTCAGTCGCCCTTCATGTGTTCGGCCCAGCCCAACACGCCGTCTCGGTAGACTAGAGGTTGTCGTCCGGTCCTCAACGCGATCAGGCTCGCGACTCTATCTGCCCATTCGCATTTCGGACCACGGCAATAGACGACGACAGTCTTGTTCAAACTCTTTTCACGCAACATGTCGATTCGCTTCGATAAACTCACAACGCCGCAGGCTATTCCGATGTTGATGGCGTTGGGAAGATGATAGGATTTGAATGCTTCGGAAGAACGGGCATCGACGAGCACCACGTCATCTGTGGCCACCTTCGACCGGAGGGCAGCAGAACTTATTTCCCGGAGAGGTGTCCTGAAGTAGGGTGCGCGGACAGTGTTCACGCTGTCAACATTTCGAACGAAACCTGTGGGGCTTAAATGAACAAAAGCGCTGCTCAGGGTGGAGACGGCGAGGATCAAGGAAACGCCTCGCGCCTTAGTGCCAAGAGCCCAAACGAGAACGCCTGTCACAATGACGGCGACTAGCGACGTGAAACTGACGGGCCATACGAGCGGGCGATTTCCTCCGTTGCGCCGAGTCACGATGACTCCAGCACCATCCCAGACCGCCAATAGTTCCGCTGGCGAAAGCAGCCCTGTTCCGTCCGGGGGATCATAGGCCATAACCTGTCCAGTAGAATCAAACCCGGAAAACATTAGCCAATGACTGTAAGCCACGGCCGAAGGTGGACGGACATGGAGAATGACCGGTGTCGAGAGGCTTCTCAAGTCGTCGAGGGTCAGGTCGGATCGGAACGTTCCTTCGAGGTCGATCGAACCGAGGAGCCTAATGAGATCGAGGTTTGAACTTCCGTACTGGCCGGTCAGGAATTGTTCGTCGATCATGGGTTCAAACGGCGGGCTCAAGCCAAGGCAATGCGCAGCCGCCAGTGCGCAATAGAGGCCGCAGTACGAAGTGGGCGTCTTTGAATTGATGTACTGATGGAATTGGTATTCAGGTTCGCCGTTCGCCGGAGAACCTAACATTGCACACAGGCCCAAGAGGGGCAGGAGACGCAGTCTGATCATTTGGGACGACGCCACGCAAACAAGCCAACGGCTGCGATGAAGCCTAAAATCACGAAAAAAACGAGCCAACGGTTAGTGGTTCCCTCGTTGAGAAAACGGGCGAGTCGAGCAGCCTCCACCGATTCGTAATCCACGGCCATTTTCTGAATGCCTTTGTCGAGTACCGTGCTGACGTTGCTCGAACTGACGACCGGCATTCCTGCAGGGAGTCTTGCCAGAAACGTGTCGATGTATTCATTCGCCGCTTCGGGCCCTTCAAACTGCTCCACTTCGATTTGTAATGTGACGTGGGCAATGGAGTCGCCGTCGTCAAATGTCGTCCGGGCCTCGCATTGAAAAGGAGAAAAAGAGCCGGATTTGCGCGGAGGCGAAAAAACGTAGGTATGCCGAACTTCACGCAAGCCGGAACCGAAAGGCGGATGGCGGTAATTCTTGAGCAACAAGTTCTCGCGAGCCGTGTAGCGGTCGTCGGCAGACTGCCTGAACTCAATTCGCGAGATTTCGTTGCCATCAAAGATAGAGAGTCGGCCGGTCTCGGTGCTGAACTCTCGTGCCCCGTTCTTAATTGACTGATCAATCTGCTCTGCTTGGATTCCAAGCCATCTGGACGACAGTGTCACTGGAAGTGACAAGTAACGAAAGCTAGGCCTTTCGGCAGCATCGAGCCGGGCTTGGAAGGTATCTTCGAGCAGTTCCCGTCCCTCGATGACTGATTTGAATCTTCGCGTGTCTGAGTGTTCGAATGGCTTCCCAGAAGCTAGTTCGGTTTCGATGATAAAAGTCTTCTGATTACCCCTCATAGCCAGGGCGTAGGTGTCCTCTCCGTTGAAGTGTTGTCCTGAAATTACGCAGTCGTCGCGGCAGGCAACCAGGAATCCAATTGAAGTTCCTTGTTTGAATGAAGAAATGTCGGACTTGGTGCACGCCGACACTCCGCGAATTAGGAATCCACGGCCATGAACCTCATTTCCCCATTGGTAGGCCAACAGGATTAGCCAAAACACGAGCCGTCGCGACAGAAGCAGTGATCTCATAATCCAGCACCTGGGCTGGGAGATACACATGCGACAGAAGGTGCTCTCCCGAGGCCTAGGCAGGCTGTTCCTGGATTCTTGTTGGAGCAAGAGTTGAATATCGGTGCTGCGATGTAGTTTTGTTCCTCAATGTTATTTGAGATTTGAATCATCGAAGATGGATCGCAGGTTTCGCCTGGCTCCGAGGATGCGCAGACCAGTTCTGCGATTTTCCCGGTGCATGTTGGTGACCCAACAGCTCTAGCAACCCCCCCGGAAATCTCTTGTGGAATCGAAACCTTGCTAGCAACGATCGACACTGTCAAAACTAAAGCGGGTAAGAGGTATTTCATTACGACTCCTTTTGTGCCCTGACTCAGGCTGTCGGGTAATAGCTTTGAACAGCACCTCAACGGCGCACACACGGCATCAAGGTTAGAAGGCTGCGGACGAACCTTTTTCCCAAACAAAACCGTCAGTACTTCACAGATGCTGTCTGTGGGGAGTATACCAGGCGGTAGGGGGGGTGTCAATGCTTGGGGTCGTTGGTCGTAAGCCGTTCTTGCGAGCCAGCTCTCGGAAGCTGAGCGGTTCGGCACTCGATGCCCAGCCCGTTTCGGCTTTGTCGCGGGCGTTGATCAGGCCAGATCGCGGTCCTGGAAGAGGACGAGGGCCACGAGGAGGGCCACCGCCGAGTAGAGGGCCGAATAGAGCGCCGCCCACCCCAGATAGCTCCACGGCACCGGCACGCCGCCGACGACGGCTGCCTCGATCGTGAAGTGCTCGAGCACCGGGAGGATCGTCGCAAACAACTGCCCCACGAATCGCACGATCGCGAACTTGCCGACGCTCGACTGGACGATCAGCGGCACGAGGTGGCCGAGGGCGTAGACCGTGAAGCAGATGATGAGGTTGGGCACCATGCCGAGGCGCGTCGACACCGCCAAGCTTACCGCCGCCAGGAGGATCGTCTCGAGGAGCGAAAGGACGAGGCCGGGGACGACGGTGATCATCTCGTCGGCACAGTCGCGCCACACCGGATCGAGCTTGCCCCCCTCACGGGCGTCGTAGACGACCTTCAGGCTCGTCGTCGCCATGAGGATCGTCCCCAAGACGAGGAACACCAGAAGGGCGACGAGGACGAGCCCGACAAACTTCCCGAGGACGAACTGCCAGCGCGTCAGCGGCTTGGAGAGCACGGTGAGGGCCGTCCGGCCTTCGATCTCGTCGGCCACCGCGACGCTCGCCGTCCAGACGACGACCAGCAGCGCCAACACCTTGATGAGGGTCAGGCCGCTGTCCTTGAGCATCTTCACGTCCTCGCCGAACGTGTTGTAGGGGATGACGATGAAGGCCAGGAGCATCACCGCGCCGAGGATCAGCGCCACCGCGAACACCGGCTGGCCGATCGCCTCCTTCGTCGTCGCCGAGGCAACGGCCGCCGTCCGCCGGGGGATGAGCCGGAACAGGGCATAGGCGAGGCTGATCCCCAGGATCGTGATCACCGTCCAGGGGAGGATTCCCACCTGGGGATTCTCCGGCACGAGCCGGGCGCGGACGGTGAGGTCGACAGGCGCGGCGCCGGCATTGCTTATTTCAATCCGGGCCTTCTGCCCGATGAACGGATTCGGTTTGTTCGTCTCGTCGCCCCGCTTCCACTTCCAGATCGTGCCCGGGACGATCTCAATATCGGCTTGCTTGGCCAGGGCGAAGCCCTCGATCGGCTGCTGCGTGCGGACGATGAGCGGTTGGGCCGCGTCGAACTCGAGGGCCTCGATCTCCTGCGGCCGGAGGTTGAGCTCAAACTCCTCGAGCGTGGCGCCGGCGGGGACGGAGAGGCGCTGCTCGAAACGGTCGGCCGACGACAGCCGGGCCAGCGACCGGCCGATCTGATTGAGGGGCACCAGCGGGGTGAAGGCGATGGCCACCGCCGAAAGCGTCAGCAGCAGCCAGCCGAACGGGCCGGCGAATCCGTCGCCCAGGCTCGAGCGCGCCTCGGCCGCGGCGCGAGGCTGAACGACCCGCAGCACCGCCCACACGAGGAGCATCACGGCCAGGGCAATCAGCGCCCCGGTGCCCACCAACCAGATCGGGGGGAGGGCGATCGACCAGCGGTTGGCAAACAGTGGCATCATGGGAGGTGCAGCAGCGGAAGGGGGCGATGGGAGAAGGACAGAAGCGATGAATGGGGGGACCTGCCCGACAGGCCACGGAGCGGGGATTGTACGGCCGCCGGGCCCGGTCGGTTCCCTGCCGCCGCCCCGAGGCGACGATCTGGGGCGACGCTCCGGGGCATCGGTGCGACTATTGTGCCTCGGAAGCGGTCTCCAGTGAAGGATCGAGCGGCAACGGGCCGGCCAGCACCGTCGAGCCGGTTCCGTGGAGGGGCCAGCGGGCCAGCACCCGGTGGACATCCTCGAGGCTGAGGTTTTCGATCGTCCGCAGATCATCGGCCACGGAGCGGTAGTCGCCGGAGTGGGCCCACTCCGGGCCGACGTCGAAGAGGCGACGGCGGGGGCGCTCGCCGAGGAGCACCCACCGCCCGGCGAGCTTGTTGCGGTTTTGCTCGAACTCCCGCCGGTCGAGCCCCTGCTCGGCTGCCGCCCGGTAAACCTCGTCGATCATCTCGAGGAGTTCCCGGGCATCTTCGGGGTCGGAGGAGAGTTGGGTGGCGAACATCCCGGCGTCGAGGAAATCCTGGTGGTGGCAGGAGGCCTGTTCGGCCCGGCCGGTATCGACCATCGCCCAGTAGAGCCGGCTGCCGGAGGTGTCGCCGAGAATCGCCGCCAGGAGTTTGGCGGCGAAGCGGTCGTCGTCGTCGCCGGCCGGGCCGCGGGACATCTTCACGGCATACTCGAGCGTCGACGTCGGGCGGGTGATGAGCTCGAGGGTCGGCGCGTGCGACGCCCGGAGGTCGAGCGGGGCCCGACGAGGGGGAATCGCCAACGGCTCCCAGTCGCCGCACCACTCTCGGGCCGAGTTGACAAGCGCCTCGAAATCGACGGCGCCGGTGGCGCAGAGGACGATGTTGGCCGGCGAGTAGCGGCGGCGGTGGTAGTCGCGCATCACCTCAACCGGCATCCGCTCGATCGAATCGACCGTCCCCAGCACGCTCCGGGCCAGCGGATGATGGCCGAAGAAGGTCGCCCGGCAGCGGTCGTCGGCGCCGAACGGAGGCTGGTCGTCGTACATCCGGATCTCCTCCAGGATGACGAGCTTCTCGGTGTCGAAGTCGTCCTCGCGGAGGGCGGGGCGCATCATCCGCGCCAGCAGCGCCGTCGCCTCGATCTGCTGTTCGGGGAGGACGGCGGCGTGGTAGGCGGTGTCTTCTTCGCTCGTGAAGGCATTGGCGCTCGCGCCCATCCAGTCGAAGCGACGGTTGATCTCGTCGGCCGAGAGGTCGTTGGTCCCCTTGAACACCATGTGCTCGAGGAAGTGGCTCACGCCCCACTCGGCGTCGGTCTCGTCGCGGGCGCCGGTCTTCACGAAGAAGCCGATGCTCGTGGAGAGGGCCGTGTCGGTGACTTCGGCGATCACATCGAGCCCGTTGGGGAGACGTTCATGCAGAAACTTCACGCGGCACCTCCAGCGGTTCTTTGCCCAGCGACACGATCGTCAGTCCGGCGGGGCGGTTCGCCGCCAGCCAGCCCTCCACCGACGCCACGTTGAGCCGGTCGTAGCGGGCGAGCTCCTCGGCCAGGCTCCGCACCGTCCCGAGGTGGTACCACTGCCGGGCGATCCAGGCCGCCCGCGCCGCGCTCGACTCCTGCTGCATGACCAGGGCACTCTTCGCCCGCGACTTGACCCGGTCGAGCTCCGCCTCCTCGATGGTGCCGGGGAGCCGGTCGATCTCGGCGAGCATGACGTCGAGCGTCTCTTGGGCCCTGGCCGCCGAGGTGCCTGAGTAACAGATGGCCGAGGCGTAGTCGCGGAGCGTGTGATAGCCGGCCGACACGCTGTAACACAGGCCACGCCGCTCGCGGACCTCTGAGAACAGCCGCGAGCTCGATCCCCCCCCGAGCACCGACAGGGCCGCCGAGGCCTCGTAGGACTCATCGTGTCGATACGGGGGCACCGACCAGGCCAGGGCGATGTGGGTCTGCTGCGAATCGTGGGGCACAAACCGGATCCGTTCGCCACGGCTCCCGATCGCCACCGCCGAGGAGTCGTCGGTGCCCCAGTCGCCGAACAGCGCTTCGACGCGGGTGACGAAGTCGTCCCAGTCGATCCGTCCGGCCACGGCGATGATCATCCCGCGCGGCACGACATGGGCCCGGACGAACGACCGAACATCGTCGATGCCGATCGCCTCCACATCGGCACTGATTCCCTCGGAGGGCATGCCGAGCGGATGCGGATAGTGGAGCTGGCGGAGGGCCGACATGGCGCGGTGGGCCGGATCGTCTTCGGTACCGGCGAGGTTTTGGAGCACCATCTGCCGGGCATTCTCGAGCTCGTCGTCGGGGAGACGGGGACGGCGGAGGATGTCGGCATAGATCGGTAGGGCGATGGGGAGCTGCCGCGCCACCATCGCCCCGGCGAAGCTCGAGTGGCTCGTCGACACCGACTGCGCCCACTGGATGCCGGAGCCTTCGAGGACCTCGACGATGTCGCGGCTCGTGCGGTTGCCCGCGCCGCGGAGCATCATCTCCCCGGAGAGCGTTGCCAGGCCGCAGCGCCCGGGGCCGTCATGCACGGCGCCGGCGGGGGTGTGGAAGGCCACGGCCACCGACTCGAGGCCGGGAAGGTCTTCGCCCAGAAGGACGATGCCATTGTCGAGCGTGGCCGAATGGAGAGTTTGTTTCACAGTCTCAGACAAGGTTGGCGGCGACGGGGAGCGGAAGCGACGCGGGGAGAGGGAACCAGAGGAGGGATTTCGGACGGGCGAGCCGCCCCGGCCCTCTTGCCCCCCGGTCATTTCCCCACCGGCGACCCGGCGGGCTGCCAGGCCCACAGGGCGTCTCCCAAGAATAGCAGCCCGCGAAAAACGTGCCGTAAACAGCCCGGCCGGGGCGGCCACGGCTGACTTGTTCCATGCGCCCTCATTGCAAGCGCCCTCATTTCAAAGGCCCTCAGAGGGAGGGCCGTCAGAGGAGGGCCGGCTCCCGCTCCTGGAACTGCCAAGAGGCTTTGTCGACGACCTTGTAGATGGTCTTTGCGCAGCGGAAGCCGAGCCGGCGGTAGAGGTTGACGGCCCGGACGTTGTCGGCCGTGACTTCGAGGGTCGCCCGGGGGAGGCTCTGCTCCGTAAATCCGCGGACAGCCGCGGCGATTAAGTACGACCCCAGGCCGAGGCCGCGGTGCCCCGGCACGACGCCGATGTTTTGGATCGATCCGGCGCCGCTTGCGTCAATCACCCCCTGGATCGTTCCGCACCACTCCACCTCGGCCGGTCGCGAGCTTTGAGCATCGGGCTCGAGTCCGGCGGGAACGGGGCGGGAGCGGGCGATCAGCCAAGTTGCGCCGGGAAGAAATCCCCCTTTGCCGCGAATCTCCCGCATCAGCCGCCGGCAGCCTTCGAGGTCGCCCAGGCAGGGGAAAACAACGGCATCGATCTCGCTGCGAAACGAGCGGAACTTCGTCCGGGCGTGGGCATCGATGAGCCCTTCGTGCCAGGGCACGAGCCGGTAGCCGGGGGGCAGGTCGTCTGCCAGGCCGGTCAGGGAGGAGCCGTCAGACGAGCGCGGGAGCGGGACACCTTCCGCCCCGAGGGCTAGGTCCATCCGGAATCGTTTGAAGTAAGCCGAGTCCATCCGCTTTTCTCCCCGTCCTTCCCAGACGATAGGACGCTCCGCCGGGGTGGTCAACGCGCCGGTTGCCGCGATCGATGTTCCGGGGATGCCATGAAGGGCCGGGAAGGGCCGGCGGCAGCGGCGGAAGGGGCAAAATCGGCGGTGATGGCTGGTCGGATTGGTCTGCTTCGCACGGCGACGATAGACTGCCGAACAAGCTTTTGGGCACTCAAAGATTGTTTTTTGAGAGATCAAAACAATGAGCCTCTCGTCGCCGATGCCACCTCTCGTGTCGCGCCTCGGCGTGGCTCTTGCCCCCTTCGTCGCCCCGATCCTCGCGCTGTTCCTGGCACTGGGGCAAGGGCGATGCGATGCCGCCGATCGCCGCCTCCAGGTCGTGGCCACGACGACGGTGGTGGCCGATCTCGTCCGCCAGATCGCCGGCGATCGGGTCGGCGTCGACTGCCTGATGGCGGCGGGGATCGATCCCCACAGCTACAAGGCCACCCCGCGCGACGCCGACCGGCTTGCCCGGGCCGATCTCGTCGTCGCCTCGGGGCTCCATCTCGAGGGGAAGCTTGCCGATCTTCTCGATCGACTCTCCCGGCGCGTGCCGGTGATCGCCGTGGCGGACGCGATTCCCCCCGATCGCCTCCTCGATGCCGGAGCCGGATTGCACGACCCCCATGTGTGGTTCGATGCCGAGCTTTGGAGCCTCGGGGTTCCGGCGGTCGCGGAACGGTTGGCGAAGCTCGATCCGCCTCACGCCGAGGCCTACCGCGAGGCGGGGCTAGCCTATGCGGAGCGCCTTGTCGCCCTCGACGGGGAGCTCCGCGAGTCGCTCGCCGAGATTCCGCTGGAACGCCGGGTGATGGTGACGGCCCACGACGCCTTCCGCTACTTCGGTCGGGCCTACGGGATCGAGGTCGTGGGGATCCAGGGGACGAGCACCGAGTCAGAGGCCGGCCTCGGCGACATCAATCGGCTCGTCGATCTCGTCGTCACGCGGAGGCTCCCGGCGGTGTTCGTGGAGACGAGCGTCTCCGACCGCAACGTCACGGCGCTCCGCGAGGGGGCCCGGGCCCGGGGCCACACCGTCGGGCTCGGCGGGCGGCTCTACTCCGATTCCCTCGACGCCCCGGGGTCGGGGGCGGGCACGCTCGAAGAAGCCCTGCGGGCGAATGTGGCGACGATCGTCTCGGCCCTCGCCAAGCCTCAGTCTGCCCCGTCGGGATCGAAATGAGCGTGCGATTGAAATGACGATGTCGACCACCTCCGCCGGCCTCGAGTTTCATGATGTCACGGTGGCCTATGGCCGAAGGCCGGTGCTCTGGAATGTCGACCTCACCGTGCCGGGGGCCTGCCTGTTCGGGATCATCGGCCCCAACGGGGCCGGAAAGAGCACGCTCCTCAAAGCGGCGCTGGGGCTTGTGCCGCTGGCGGGCGGGGAGGTGCGGATCCTCGGCGCGCCGCTCGAGCAGGTTCGCAGTCGGGTCGGGTACGTGCCCCAGCGGGAATCGGTCGACTGGGACTTCCCGGTGACCGTCACCGACGTCGTCCTCATGGGGACCTACGCCCGGCTCGGCTGGCTGCGGCGGCCCGGCCCGCGCGAGCGGAGCTTGGCGGCGGAATGCCTCGACCGCGTCGGCCTCGCCGATGTCGCCGACCGGCAGATCGGCCGCCTGTCGGGGGGGCAGCAGCAGCGTGTCTTCCTGGCGCGGGCGCTGGCCCAGCAGGCCGACGTCTACTTCCTCGACGAGCCGATGGCGGGGGTCGATGCCCGATCGCAGGAGCGGATCTTCCGGGTCCTCTCCGACCTCCGCGCCGAGGGGCGGTTGGTCGTCATCGTCCACCACGATCTCCGCAGCGTCGCCGAGTGGTTCGACGCGGTCGCCCTCATCGACATGCGCCTCGTCGCCACCGGGCCGGTGGCAGAGGTGTTGACGCCGGAGAATCTGCGGCGGACGTATGCCGGCCGGCTCGATGTCCTCGACGAGATCGGGCGCGCCGTCGCCGAAGGGGGGAGGACACCGTGATCCTCGCCGTTGCCGACCCGTCGTTCCCCTCCGGTTGGATCCCTCCTTACAACACGCTCGTCGTCGCCGCCGGCGTGGCGTCGGTGGGATTCGCGGCCGGCGTCGTCGGCTGTTTCGCCGTGCTCCGCCGCCGCGCCCTCGCCGGCGACGCAGCGGCTCACGCCACCCTCCTCGGGGTTGGCCTCGCCTTTCTCCTCGGCGGCGGGCGGCGCGACCTGCCGCTCCTCCTCGGCGGAGCGCTGTCGACGGCGATCGCGGCGCTTTTGGCGCTGGTGCTCATCGGTCGCTGGACGCGGACGCGCGACGATGCCGCCACCGCGATCGTTCTCGGCGTGTCGTTCGGCGCCGGGATCACGCTCCTCTCGGGGATCTCCGCCCGCGGCATCCCCGGCAGCGCCGGGCTCGAGCAATTCCTCCTCGGCCACACCGCCGGACTGACCGCCGCCGACGCCATGATCCTCGGCGCCCTGTCGCTCCTCACGGTCGCCCTCGTGGCGCTGTTCCTCAAGGAATCGACCCTCGTGGCCTTCGATCCGCTGTTTGCCGCGGCGAGTGGCTGGCCGGTGACGCTCATCGATTACGCGCTGGTGGTCCTCGTGGCGGTGATGGTCGTCGTCGGGCTGCCGGCGGCCGGGGCGGTGCTCGTGACCGCTCTGGTCGTGATCCCGCCGGTGACGGCGCGGCAATGGACCGACTCGGTGGGGGTGATGCTCCCGCTGGCCGGGCTGTTCGGGCTCGTCGCGGCTCTCTCCGGAGTGGCGGTGAGCAGTGCCGTGCCACGGATGCCGACCGGGCCGCTGGTCGTGATCGCCGCCTCCATCCTCCTCACGATCTCACTCCTCATCGCCCCGCGACGCGGCGGACTGGCCCGTTGGCTGCGGTCGCGGCGGACGGTGGCCGCGTGGGCCGACGGGCGGCTCCTCGAAGTGGCCCTCCGTCTCGAGGCCCAGGGGCCCTTCACCCGGGAGCAGCTCCTCGCCAAGGCGCCAGGCGCCGCGGCCGACAGCGCCTTCGAGCGGCTCGTCCGCTCGGCGGCCATCGAGCCGGTGGTGACACGCGCCGGCACCCCAGCCTGGCGCCTCGCGGTCTTGGGGCGGGAGCTGGCTGGCGAGCGGTCGCGGCGGCTCGCGGCCTGGACGGAGGTCCTCGAGGCCGCGCGGGAGGATGCCCGTGGGCATCTCACGATCGACGTCCCCTCGCCGGAGGCGATCCTCGGCGCGGCGCGGATGAAGGCGATCCGGGAATCGGCCGCGGCGGCCCGCAGCGCCTCAGGCCCGGCCTGAAGAGGCATGTCTTGAGCGAGGCATCTTCATGATGGAGTTCGACAGCACCCACCTCTGGATGCACTTCTGGGCGATCGCCACGGCGGCCACCGTGTCGGCGGGCTGTGCGCTCGTCGGCTCGTTCCTCGTTGTCCGGCGGTTGAGTCTCCTCGGCGATGCGATCAGCCATGCGGTGCTCCCCGGCATTGTCTTGGCCGTGCTTGCCGGTGGCCGGCCGGGCGGAGCGGGGGTGTTTCTGGGCGCCGTCGTTGCGGCGCTGGTGACGGTGTGGCTCACGAATCTCCTCGGCACCCATGCGGGGCTCGCTGAGGATGCCGGCGCGGGCGTCGCCTTCACGACCCTGTTTGCGATCGGCGTGGTGCTCGTCTCGGCCCTGGCCTCGCGGGTCGACATCGATCCCGGGTGTGTCCTGTACGGGATCCTCGAGCTCGTCCCCTTCGACACCGTGCCGATCCTCGGGCTCGAGGTGCCGCGGGCGCTGTTGGCCGCGGCGACCGTCCTTGTCGTCCTCGTCGTTGCGGCGGCCCTCTGCTGGAAGGAGCTCGTGTTCACCGCCTTCGACCCGGCCGCCGCCCGCGCTGCGGGGCTGCCGGTCGGCCTCGTCTCGGCCGGCCTTCTCGTCGCCACGAGCCTGGCGACCGTGGCGAGCTTCGAGGCGGTTGGCGCGATCCTCGTCGTGGCGATGCTCGCCGTCCCCGCGGCGGCGGCCGAGCTCCTCGTCCGTCGCTTCCACCGCATGCTCGTCGTCGCGGTGGCCCTCGGCGTGGCAGGGAGCATCGTCGGCTATCTGGCCGCCTGGCACTTCAACACCAACGCCGCGGGCATGATCGCCGTTGTTCTCGGGATCGAGTATCTCCTTGCGGCGCTGTTGGCGCCGGGGGACGGAATCGTAGCGCGGGTGCTGAGCCGCGAATCGCTTCGCTGGCGCGTGGCCTGCGAGGATCGGCTCGCGAGCTTGTGGCGCGCGGAGGAGGGAGATGCGGCGGCCCTCGCCCCCCGGACGCTCCTCGATCGGCTCGCGCAGGCCCGGCTCGTCTTCGGGGGGCGGATCGGCCCTGGCCTTGCCGGGGGGCTGACCGACATCGGCCGTGAGGAAGCGCGGGTCATCGTCCGCTCCCACCGCCTCTGGGAGGCGTGGCTGGGGCGTCATGTCGCCCTGCCGCTGGATCATCTCCATCCCCCGGCGGAATGGATCGAGCATCACCTCGGGGCCGAGGTTCGAGGGCGGATCGCCGCCGATCTCGAAGGGGACGAAGGCGACCCGCACGGCCGCGACATTCCCCCTGAAGGTGTCCCCTCGAGCCTGGCCGATGAGCGGGCACGGTGACGTTCGCCGCGAGGTGTCACGCCACCGGCAGCATCGCCCGGAGCGCGGCGAGGTTTTTCCGGTCGATGGCGGGATCGACCTTCCCGTCAGCCCCCTCCTTCGGCGTCTCGAGGATCACCGGGACGGCGGCCAGCCGCGGATCGTTCATGAGCAGCCGGAATGCTTCCGGGCCGATCTCCCCTTCACCGATCGCCTCGTGACGGTCGACCCGGGAGCCGAACGGCTTCTTCGAATCGTTGGCGTGGATGACCTTCAGCCGCGCAAGCCCGATGAGGCGGTCGAAGGCGGTGAGCGTGGCGTCGAACTCGGCAGCGGGCGCGAGTGGATAGCCGGCAGCGAAGACGTGGCAGGTGTCGAGGCAGACGCCGATGCGCTTGCCACACTGGCCGGCGGCGTCGATGACGGCGAGCATCGCAGCGATCTCGTCGAAGGTGTCGCCGAGGCAGGAGCCTTGCCCGGCGGTGGTCTCGATGAGGATTCCGGCATGGAGATGCGCCGTCTGTTGGAGGGCCTTTGCGATTCCCTCGGCCGCGCGGGCCACGGCATCGGGCCGGGCTTGAGCGCCGGCGGCCCCAGGGTGGGTGACGACCCAGGGGATCGCCAGTTGCTCGGCGCGCTCGAGCTCGAGGACGAGCCCGGCGATCGACTTGTCGCGGAGTGTGTCATCGGCCGACGCCGGATTGATGAGATACGAGTCGTGGACAACGACGCAGGCCAGCCCGGCCGCGGTCACCGCGGCCCGGAAGGCTTCGGCTTCCGCGGGGGAGATCGGGGTCGCGTCCCAGCGGTTGACGTTGCGGGTGAAGATCTGGAGG
>Ga0208249_1000041_pt1 | contig 38244 bp, 45 predicted proteins | sample CryBogmetaGMA1M_FD_184546 | JGI IMG/M metagenome (GOLD analysis project Ga0208249, IMG submission 184546) | Freshwater microbial communities from Crystal Bog, Wisconsin, USA - MA1M (SPAdes) | ecosystem: Environmental > Aquatic > Freshwater > Lake | place: Crystal Bog, Wisconsin, USA | collected...
ATCGGGGTGGCGGGCTACGGGCAGGTGAGGACCAATGGGCTGGTCCTGACCCAACTCATGAAGCCACTTTAGGGACCCCCGTGGGGTGAGGCCGCCCCGCCTGCCATCAGAGGCGCCGGTCGACTTGGTCGTTCTGGCTGATGAAGAACAGGGCGATGGCGATGGGGATGACCACGATCACTCCGCCCAGGACGAGGCTGTTCAGAAAGTTAGAGAGAGAAGGGGTCATCGGCGTTGCGCTTGGACGTCTGCCCCGACGGGCTGCGTGATCTTAGGCAAAGGAGGCGACTTCCTACGATCCAAGGATCAACGCTTAGAGCTTTGTGACGGCCGTCCCCGCTGCCCTGGTTCATGCCCTGCCGGTCATCCATCCGGCCCTGAGGCTTCTGCTTGGTGCCTGGACGCTGCTGTTCGTTTTTCGGATCGTGCTCACCTGGTATCCCCAGGTGAACCTTCAGCAGGGCCTGATGCGCTGGGTGGCGCTTCCCACCGAGCCGTTGCTGGCTCCCACCCGTCGCCTGATCCAGCCGATCGGGGGCGTGGACGTGGCTCCGGTGGTGTGGGTGGGACTGATCGCCCTGGTGCGGGAGCTGCTGGTGGGCCAGCAGGGGCTTGTCACCCAGCTGCTGCTGCAGACCACGGCGGTGGGCTGAGCCCCAACCCTCAGGTCGGGGGCAGCATCTCCTGCTCCACGAACTTGGTGTAGACCTCACCGCGCTGGAACTCCGGCCGGTCGAGCAGGGCCAGGTGGAAGGCGATGGTGGTGGGGATACCGGTGATCGCGCACTCGGAGAGGGCGCGGTGGAGGCGTTTCAGGGCGGCATCGCGGTCCACACCCCAGACGATCAGTTTGCCGATCAGGGAGTCGTAGAAGGGCGGGATCTCATAGCCGGTGTACACATGGCTGTCGATCCGGACGCCGGGACCCCCTGGTGGCAGCCAGCCGGTGATCCGGCCCGGTGCCGGGCGGAAGTTGTGGGCGGGATCCTCGGCATTGATCCGGCATTCGATCGCATGGCCGGTGATCCTGATCTCCTCCTGGCGCATGGAGATCGGCTCGCCGCCGGCGATGCGCAGCTGCTCGGCGATCAGATCGATCCCGGTGACCATCTCGGTGACTGGATGCTCGACCTGGATGCGGGTGTTCATCTCCATGAAGTAGAAGCCGCCGCCCCGGTCGACCAGGAATTCGACCGTGCCTGCCCCCTCGTATTGGATGCTGCGGGCCGCCGCCACGGCCGCGTCTCCCATCCGCTGTCGCAATTCGGGGTCGAGGCCGGGACTGGGGGCCTCCTCCAGGAGCTTCTGGTGGCGGCGCTGGATCGAGCAGTCCCGCTCACCGAGATGGACCACGTTGCCGTGACGATCGGCCAGCACCTGCACCTCCACGTGCCGGGGCCGATCGATGAACTTCTCCATATAGAGGCCGGGATTGCCGAAGGCCGCTTCCGCCTCGCCTTGGGCGGCCTTGAAAAGGCTCTCCAGTTGTTCGGCGGCGGGAACCAGGCGCATACCCCGGCCTCCTCCCCCCGCAGTGGCCTTGATCATCACCGGGTAGCCCATGCGTGCCGCCAGATCGGCGGCTTCGGCCGGGTCCTTCAGCAGCCCCTCACTGCCGGGAATGGTGGGAACCCCCACGGCCTGCATGGTGGCCTTGGCGGTGGATTTGTCGCCCATGGCCCGGATTGACTCCGGCGAAGGGCCGACAAAGGTGATGCCGTGGTCGTTGCAGATCTCGGCAAAATTGGCGTTCTCCGCCAAGAAGCCGTAGCCGGGGTGGATGGCGTCGGCTCCACGGGAGGTGGCCGCCGCCAGGATGTTGGGGATGTTCAGGTAGCTGCGGCTGCTGGGGGCATCCCCCACGCACACCGCCTCATCCGCCAGCTGCACATGCAGGGCGTTGCGGTCCACGGTGCTGTGCACCGCCACGGTGGCAATGCCCAGCTCCCGGCAGCTGCGCAGGATGCGAAGGGCGATTTCGCCACGGTTGGCGATCAGCAGTTTGCCGATGGGCATCCGTGGAGGTGCTGCAGGCAGGCCATCGCGGACTGTATCAGCGCTGCCGTGGCTGACCCGGCCGCAGCCCGTTGCGGGGTAGCCGGTGGGTATGATCCTCGCCGAAGACGGCACTGCCGGGCTTCAACCACGCGGATGTGGTGGAATTGGTAGACACGCACGTTTGAGGGGCGTGTGGCTTCGGCCTTGCGAGTTCAAGTCTCGCCATCCGCATTTTTTCCCTTCCCTTTGCTCCCTCCTCCGACCCGTCGGCGGGAGATCCGCTGAAGTCTCCCCATGGCTGATCCGGAGCTGGCCCCCGCCGGTGCGGCGATCGTGCTGGTCAGCAACGGGCCTGGGGAACTGACCACCTGGGTGCGTCCCCTCGCCCATCGCCTGCATCGCGAACTGCCGTTGCGGCCGCTCCATGCGGATGCCCCCCTGGGACTGCGGCTGGTGCTGGTCCCCTGTCCCAACGCCACCGGCAGCGAGCACCGGGTCGCCCAGGCCTGGGGGCTGTTCGAGCGGGTGCTGCCGGCGGCGCGGTTCTGGTGGCTGCTGCTGCGGCCGGATCGCTACGGCCCCTGGCCGCCGCAGGGTGTGGTGGTCTTCCTGGGGGGCGATCAGTTCTGGACGGTTCTGCTGGCGGCCAGGCTGGGTTATCGCCACATCACCTACGCCGAATGGGTGGCCCGCTGGCCGCGCTGGAATGACGCCCTGGCGCTGATGGGCGATCGGGCCCTGGCCCGCCTGCCCCGGCGCTGGCGCCACCGGGCCGTGCTGGTGGGGGATCTGATGGCCGATCTCTCCGAAGCCAGCGAAGGCGATGATGCGCTGCCCGCCGGCGAATGGGTGGCGCTGCTGCCGGGCTCGAAACGGGCGAAGCTGCAGGTGGGTGTGCCGTTCCTGCTGGCCTGCGCCGACCGCCTCGCCGCCCTGCGGCCCGGTTGTCGTTTCCTGCTGCCGGTGGCCCCCACCACCACGGTGGCGGAACTGCTGGCCCATGCCGATCCGGCCAGTCCGATCGCCCGCTCGTACAGCGCCGCCCAGCCCACCCTGGAGAATGGCAGGCTGCGCACCGCCGCCGGCACGGAGATCGAGCTGCTGGAGCGCCATCCCGCCCATGGCTGCCTCAGCCAGTGCCGCCTCGCCCTCACCACCGTGGGGGCCAACACGGCGGAACTCGGAGCCCTGGGCTTGCCGATGATCGTGCTGGTGCCCACCCAGCACCTGCATGTGATGCAGGCCTGGGACGGCTGGATGGGGCTGCTGGCCCGGCTGCCCCTGCTGCGCCGCCTGCTCGGGGTGGCGCTCACCGCCTGGCGGATGCGCCATCGCGGTCTGCTGGCCTGGCCCAACATCAGCGCCGGGCGGATGGTGGTGCCGGAGCGGGTGGGGGCGATCCTGCCGGAACAGATCGCCGCGGAGGCCGCCGACTGGCTGGCCAGCCCGGAACGTCTGGCGGGGATGCGCGAGGACCTGCGCAGCCTGCGGGGGCGGCCCGGTGCGGTGGCCGCCCTAGCCCTGATGGTGCGGCAGCAGCTGGCCGCCGCCGAGGAGGCCTAGCCTGGCGGTCGCGTTGGTCCCCTGATGCCGGATCCCACCCCCACCTCCACGTCTAGTTCCCAGAATCCTGCCCCCTGCGCCGTCGACAGTGGCCTGGCGCGGGATGCCTCCGAGGAGGTCTGGCGCGCCAGGCTCACCCCCGAGCAGTTCCGGATCGCCCGCCAGGGCGGCACCGAGCGGGCCTTCACCGGGGCCTACTGGAACCACAAGGGGAAGGGCAGTTATCGCTGCATCTGCTGTGAGGCCGAACTGTTCGATTCCGCCACCAAGTTTGATTCCGGCACCGGCTGGCCGAGCTTCTGGGATGGGGCGGCCCCCGGCGCGATCACCACCCATAGCGACAGCAGCCACGGCATGGTGCGCACGGAAATCCGCTGCAGCAACTGTGACGCCCACCTGGGCCATGTGTTCGCCGACGGTCCGGCCCCCACCGGCCAGCGCTACTGCGTCAACTCCGCCTCGCTGCGCTTCGAGCCGGGCTGAGGTCGGCCCACCGGTTCACCAGGGGTCGTCGATGACTTCGGGCTCCACATCAAGGGGGGCCTCTGCTGGCGGACGCCGCCGGGGCAGGGGCTCCTCGTAGGAGCGGGAGGGGGGCTCAGGCTGCTGGCGGCGACCGGCCGGAGATCGGTCATCGCGGTCGTAGCGATCCGAGGAGTTGTAGCGATCTGAGGGGCTGTAGCGATCGGCCGGGCCGTAGGCAGAGCCGGGTTCTTCGAGATCGTCGTCCAGGTAGCGGCGCTGCCGCAGGGGCTGGCGCTCCTGGCGCTCGTCCACCTCCACATAGTCGAGTTCCGCTTCGGGCTGGAAGGCGCGGCTGCTGGCGGGCTGGATGCGGCGTTGCTGGTCGGCCTGGCTGGGCAATCCCGCCGGCAGCTGGTTCTCGGCGGGCACCATGCCGCCCCGGAACCGTTGCCGCTCCTCCTCCTCCCAGCTGCTGCCGCCGATGCCCAGTTTCTCCAGCAGGCCGGTGCCCAACTGCTTGAGCTTCTCTTCGGCGCCTTCGTAGACGATGATCCGGTCGGTACCGCTGCTGACCACCTCGCCCACCGGCAGTTCCCAGGTGCTGAGCACCCCTTCCCCCAGCAGGGGAACGCCGAGGGCGCCGATCACCAGGGTGGTGAGTTCCCCGGTTTCGATGTCGAAGCTGAAGCCGAGCACCCGGCCGAGCTGCTGGCCGGATTCGGTGATCACCTGGCAGTTGATGACCTTGCTGTAGCGCTCGGGATTGAAGGTTTCGGAGAGGGAATCGGCGGAATCCACCAGGATCACATCGCCCACCTGGCGGATCCGATCGAGGGGCATCCAGCGGGGCAGGCCCGGCAGGAAGCGGGTGAGGGGGTTGTCGCGCAGCCCCAGCGCCACCACTTCCCGGCGGTCGATGTCCACCACCACCTCGCCCACCACCCCGAGCCGGCGACCGGTGTCGCGGGTGATCACCTGGGTGCCCATCAATTCGGAGCGCAACCAGAGGCGGTCGCTGGGGGCGGCGTTCGGATCGGTGCTGGGAGGAATCGAGGAGGTCAAATCCGGCGGCTGGTCGTGCGTCGTTGGGGAGGACCCGTGGGGCCCAGTCGGCCCATTGTGGACCACCCCGCCAGCTCAGGCCGCCGGCGGCAAACCGACCACCTGGGTGTGGGCTCCGCGGGCCTGGGTGACGCCGATGGTGCGGGTGGCCGCGGCGATCATGGGCCGGCGATGGCTCACCACCAGAAACTGGGCTGCATCGGCCTGGGCGGCGATCAGGCTGGCGAGTCGCTCCACATTGATGCCGTCCAGGAAGCTGTCCACCTCATCGAGGGCATAGAAGGGCGAGGGGCGGAAGCGCTGCAGGGCGAACAGGAAGCTGAGGGCGGTGAGGGATTTCTCCCCACCACTCATGGATGCCAGTCGCCGCACGGCCTTGCCCTTGGGATGGGCCACCAGGGTGAGGCCGCCTTCGAGGGGATCTTCGGGGTTTTCCAGCTGCAGATGACCCTCGCCGTCGGAGAGGTCGGCGAAGATCGAGCGGAAGTGGCCATCGACGGCCTGGAAGGCCTCCAGGAAGGCCTCCTGGCGGAGGGTGGCCACCGTTTCAATGCGCAGCAGCAGTTCCTCGCGCTCCTTGCTGAGCACGTCGAGGCGGTCGTCGAGGTCGGCCAGCCGCTGTTCCAGCTGCTCAAGTTCCTCAAGGGCGAGCATGTTCACCGGTTCGAGGGCCTCCATGCGCTGCTGCAGCTGCCGCAGCTGGCTCTGCAGCGCCTCCAGGCCCTCCAGCCGCACCGGCTCGGGCAGCTCCGGCAGCGGGTCGGGCAGGGCGGCTTGCATCTGCTCCAGGCGCTGGCCCTGGCTGCGGGACTCCTCAGCGAGGGCCTGCAGTTCCTCCCCCAGCCGCTCCAGTTCCCACTGGCGTTGCTGCAGAGCCTGGCGCTGGGCCGTCAGCTGGGCTTCGGCTGCATCACGGGCGCGCCGCCGTTCGCCGAAGCGGGTGGTGAGTTCGCTCTGCTGGGCCTCCAGGGTGCTGCGCCGCTCCTGATCCTGCTGCTGTTGCTCTTTCCAGCGCTGCCGTTCGGCCACCAGGGCCTGCACGGCCTGCACCAGGCGCTGCTCCTCCGCCGCGAGCGCCTGCAGCTGGCTGCCCAGCCGTTCGGCGGCCAGCGCCCGTTCGCGACGTTCGGCCACGAGCTCGTCGCGGTGGCGGCGGGCCTCACTGAGCGCCTGATCGGCCCCCTCCAGGTCGGCTTGCAGGGCGCGCCAATGGTCGCTGTCGCCGCCGGCCCGGGCTTCCGCCTCGGCGGTTTCCAGGGCGGCCAGGGCCTGCTGTAGCGGCGTGATCGCCGCCACCAGTTCCACCTGGCGGGTCTGGTCGGCGCGCTGGCTGGCCTGCAGCTGTTCGAGGCGGCCATCCAGCTGCTGCCGGCGCTGCAGCTGGGGGGCGAGGTTGCGTTGGGCCGCGCCCAGTTCCGCCTCCAGGGCCGCCTGCCGCTGTTGGCGCTGCTGCAGCGCCGGCCGGATCTGCTCGAGTTCGCGGGAGAGATCGGCTTCGCGGCGGCGGCAGGCCAGCAGGGCCTCTCCGAGCTCCAGCAGGCGCCGCCGCTGCGGTTCGGCCTCATCGCCCTCGCCGCTGCGGCCGAAACTGAGCTGGCCGGAGCGCTGCTGCAGGCTGCCGCCGGTCATGGCGCCGCTCTTCTCGAGCAGTTCGCCCTCGAGGGTCACCGCCCGGCAGCGGCCGAGTTCGCGCCGGGCGCTGGCCAGGCTGTCGAACACCAGGGTGTCGCCGAAGACATAGCGGAACACCTCCGCATAGATGGATTCATGGCGGACCAGGTCCACCGCCCGTCCCACCAGCCCGCCGCCGCCGGAGTTGCTGCCGCTGGGGTTGCCGCCGCCCCGTTGCAGGGCCGCGTTGCCACTGCCGCCGCCGCCACGGATGCGGTTGAGGGGGAGGAAGGTGAGCCGGCCGGCCCGGCGGCTTTTCAGCAGATCGATGGCGCGGGCGGCGATGTGGTCGTCGTCGACCACCACCTGGGCGAGGCGGCCGCCGGCGGCCACCTCCAGGGCGATGCGGTGGGCGTCCTCCACCTCGGCGAGCTGGGCCACCGGGCCGTGGATGCCCTGCAGGCCGGCCTCCAGCAGCAGCCGCAGGGCGCCGGTGCCCCGGCTCTCCTGGAGCGTTTCGCGGCGGCTGTCGAGCCGGGCGATCTCCCGCTCCAGGGCGGTCTGTTCCTGCTCCAGCCGGCTGCGGGTGCGCTGCTGCAGGGCCAGGCCTTCCGCCAGCTCCTGCGCCCGTCGCTGTTCCTGATCGACGCCGGCTTGCATGCTGGCGGCCTCTTCCTTGAGGTTGGCCAGCCGCTGGTGGTCGTCCTGCTGGACCGTGCCCTGTTCATTGCGTTCCGCCTCCAGTTCCGCCAGCCGCCCCTCGCCCTGACGCAGCCGTTCCTGCAGCTGCTGCTGCTCGGCCTGGAGGGGGCCAAGCTGCTGTTGCAGCTCCTGGCGCTGGCCGCTGCGCTGGCGTTGCTCCTCCAGCCAGCTACCGGAACGGCCGGCCACCTCGCCCAGGCGCCGCCGGGAGAGCTCCACGGCGGCTTCGGCACTGCGGCAGCGGTGTTCAGCCGCCTCCAGCTCCGGATCGGCGCCGTCGTCGGCGAGGTTCAGGCGCTGCTGGCGCAGCTCGTTCTGTTGCTGGAGGAGCTGCTGGCGCTGGCGCTGCAGCTCCTCTGCCTCCAGCTGGTGTTTGTCGGCCTGGCGGGCCAGTTCCCGGCCGCTGGCCTCCAGGCCGGCCAGTTCGGCCTGCACGGCCAGCAGCTGGTCTTCGCCGAGGGCCTTCACTTCCGCCTGCAGGGCCTCCAGCACGGTGGCGCCTTCCCGCAGGGCGATGCCATCGCGGCCAACCGCCTCCTGCTCCTGCTGTTGCTGGCGGCCGAGGGCCTCCCGGCGGCTCGTGAGGGCGCTGAGCTGGCTGCGGGCGGCCTCCCAGGCCAGCACCTGTTCCTGTTGCCGGCCGATCTGCAGGCGCTGACGCAGCTCCTGGTAGGTGCGGGCCTTGGCGCAATCGCGCTCGAGTTTCTGGCGGGCCGCCAGCAGCTCCTGTTCGACGATGCGGCAGCGCTCCTGCCGCTCCTGCACCTCGTCGAGCTTGGCGCGGGTCTGGTCGATGCGGCTGTCGAACAGGGCCACGCCGGCCAGTTCATCGATGATGCCGCGCCGGTCCCTGGCACTCATTGAGACGATGCGGGTCACGTCGCCCTGCATCACGACGTTGCTGCCGTCGGGATCCACCCGCAGGCGCCGCAGCTGGGTCTGCAGTTGCTGCAGGTTGCAGCTCACCCCGTCGGCGCTGAAGCTGCTGCTGTAGGTGCCACCGGGGGCCACCCGCAGCCGCCTGGTCACACTCCATTCCCTCTGGCCAGCCTGGATCCAGGGACCTTCCGCGGGGGCCTCCAGGCCGGCTTCGGCCCCATCGGGTTGCCAGTCGCCGAGGTCGAAGCGCACCGTGACGCTGGTTTCGGCCGCCTTGCCGGCCCGGAGCATGGCGCTGTTGATCAGATCCGGCAGCCGTTCGGCGCGCATGCCGCGGCTGCTGGCCAGACCAAGACAGAACAGGACCGCATCAAGGATGTTGCTCTTGCCGGAGCCGTTCGGTCCGGTGACAACAGAAAAACCCTGTTCGAGGGGGATGCTGATCGACCCGCCGAACGATTTGAAGTGGGTGAGCTCGACCTGATTGATGTGAACCAACAGGCGCATGCGCCGAGCTTTCGCAATTTAGCGGAGGAGGTGACGATGCCAAGTCCCCTACCTAGATTGAGGCCCATCACCCCGTTCCCTTCCCTGCCTCCGATGACCCTGGAACTGGAAACCCCTGATGCCATGCCGGCCGAAGCCGGCGGCACCCCTGTGGAGGCCGGCAGCCCCGGCCCCGATGGCGCCACCACCATCGCGGCGGCCCCCACTCCTGCCCTGCAGCAGGTGCAACTGGCGTTCCGGGAGCGCTTCGAGACCCTGCTGCCCACCATTCAGAAGGAATGGCCCGAGGTGGCCCGCCACACCCTTGATGCCACCCGTGGCAGCTTCGATCAGGTGGTTGAGGCGATCAGTCGTCAGACGGGTGTCACCACCACCGGTGTGAAGACGCAGCTGCTGGATCTGCTCCACACCACCACCGAGCGGGCGGGCAGCATGGCCGATTCGCTCAAGCCGCTTGAGCAGCAGCTGGAGCAACTGCTGGAGGAGCTGAATACCACGGTGCGGCCGAAGCTTGAGAAGCCGGTGCGGGAAAATCCCCTGGTGGCCGTGGGTGTGGCGGCCGGCGTCGGTCTGCTGATCGGCATGCTCATCAATTCGGGGCGGCGTTCGGCATGAACTCCAAGGCGGTGGGCCGGGTCACGGCGCTGGTGACCTCGGTCATGGACCTGCATGTGCGTGTCGCACTGCAGGAAGCTGACCACGAAAAGCGCCGTCTGATCGGCGGTGGTGTCTTTCTCGGGATGGGCCTGACCCTGCTGGGCCTGTCGTTGGTGGCGGCGGAAATGGTGCTGCTGCTCTGGTTGCACGAGCGGTTCGAGCTGAACTGGCTGGCGGCGGCGGCCTGGGTGGCCGGGATCGATGTGCTGCTGGCCGGCGTCAGCCTGCGGATCGGCGGGCAGCTGCTCAAGGGGCCCTATCTGCCCCAGACCACCGCCGGGCTGATGCGCACCACCCGGGCCATCACCGGCAAGTTCTGAAGGGCGGCGTTATCAGCGGATGTCGTAACGGAGCCAGCGGCAGTCGATGCCGCCGTTGCTCACTGGGATGCGCCGGCTGGCCTTCATGCGCAGGTCACCGGTGAGTTCGGGGTTGCCGCTCAGCAGCCAAAGGGTCCAGCCGCCGCAGCGCTCCTTCAGCATCGCGCCGAGGTCGGCGTAGAGCTGCACGAGTTGATCACGCTCGCCGAGGCGTTCGCCATAGGGCGGGTTACAGACCAGGATCCCCGGCCCCGGTGGCGGCTGGAAATTGCGGCAATCGCCCTGCTGCCACTGCAGCCAGCGGCCCACGCCAGCGGCCTCGGCGTTGGCCTGGGCCTGGGCCAGCACGTCGGCTTCGGCTTCGTTGCCCAGCAGCGGCGCCAGGGGCCGACCATCGGCCAGGCCTTCGCGCGCCAGGGCGGCGGCCGCCGCCACCTCCTGGCTCCAGAGGCGGCCATTGAAGTCGGGCCAGCGCTCCAGGGCGAAGCGGCGCTCCAGGCCGGGTTCGCGGGCCAGGGCCAGGCAGGCCGCCTCGATCAGCAGGGTGCCCGAGCCGCAGAGGGGATCGGCCAGGGGCAGGCTGCCATCCCAGCCGGTGAGGCGGATCAGGCCGGCGGCCAGATTTTCCTTGAGCGGCGCCAGGCCGAGCCGGGCCCGGTAGCCGCGGCGGTGCAGGCTCTCGCCGCTGCCATCGAGGCTGAGGATCGCCTGGGGCGTCTGGCCCGGCCGGCCGGCGCTGAGGTGCAGGTGCAGGCCGAGGTCGGGGTCGTCGAGATCCACCGAGGAGCGGCTGCCCCAGTGGTCACGCTGCCAGTCGACCAGGGCGTTCTTCACCTGCAGGGCGGTGTAGTGGCTGTGGTTGAGGCCGGGCAGGCTGCCGCTGGCCTCCACCCGGAAGCTGTGCTCGGGCGGCAGCCAGACGCCCCAGTCGGTGGCCCGCTGCACCCCTGCATAGAGGTCGTCGCGGCCGCGGCAGGGGAAGGCCGCCAGCTGGCGCAGCAGCCGGAACGGCAGGCGGGCGCGCAGCTGCAGGCGGTAGTAGGTGGCCAGATCGCAGCGGCAGCGCACGGCGCGGCGCAGGGGCTGCACGTCGGCCGCGCCCAGCTCGGCCAGCTCGGCGGCGGCCACCTCCTCCAGGCCCGGCGGCACCACGGCCACGGTGGTGAAGGGGGCGGCGGCCATGGGCGGGGCGGCAGGGGTGTGCGTTCAGTCTCCTGCGCTGGTGGCCTAGGGGACCTGGCAGGACGCTTGCGACTTCATCAAGCTGCCGTTCTTTCTCAGTTCCACCATTTCCTGGATGGCTGCTCTTGCCGTGGGATCAGGCCGATGGGTTGCACAAAAAAAATATTCCTGTAATATTGACCACCAAACGCAGTTGTCAGGGTGGTATGGGAGTAGGCACCGCAGTTCCCGCTACCCGCACTTACCAGGCCGTACGTGTAAAAATTTTTCAATGAAACCCAACCCTTACGAAGGCTTGCCGGCTTGTGCCTTCTGGAAGTCAGGGGTCACCCAGGAAAATCCATATGATATCCAAGATGTATATACTCGAAAGTTCGTCATTGAGCCCAGTGCCAGGATCGCGACTGCTGGCTCTTGCTTCGCCCAGCATGTTTCCAGGCATCTCAAGGCCAATGGATATCATGTTCTGGATGTAGAACCACCGCCCCCTGGGCTTGCACCTGAATTTCATCAAAAGTACGGGTATTCCACATACAGCGCCCGTTACGGCAATATCTATAGTGTCAGGCAGCTTTTGCAATTGGCTAGAGAGGTGTTAAGCGGAATTCCCTTGAAAAATTGTGTATGGGAAAAGAATGATCGTTACTACGACGCTTTCAGGCCATCGGTCGAGCCGGACGGATTGGATTCTCCGGAGCAAGTTTTGGAGCATCGTCAGTACCATCTGACAAAAGTGAACGAGCTTTTCCAGAATCTCGATCTTTTCATTTTTACTTTGGGCCTGACAGAGGCATGGCACGACATTGAGTCGTCAACCGTCTATCCAGCGGCGCCAGGTACCCTGGCCGGAGAGTATGACCCTCAGAAGTACAAATTCGTTAATGCAACAACTTTTGATGTGGTTGCGGACTTCCATGAATTTCAGTCTGTTCTCACGGACATCCGTAAAGGTAGGGCTTTTAAGGTTATCCTGACCGTGTCTCCGGTTCCGCTGACTGCAACCGCCAGCGGCTATCACGTGTTGCCTGCGACGTTCTACGCTAAATCGACTCTAAGGTCTGCCGCTGGCATCCTCTATGAAACCCATGATTATATCGATTATTTTCCCTCCTATGAGATTGCTACGAATCCGAGGCTCCGCTCCGCTTCATTTGCGGAAAATCTAAGATCAATCCGTGATGAAGCGGTTGCTAATGTGATGGGTCATTTCTTCGCCCAGCATCCATTAATTTGGCGAAATGCTGAGGATGCCGACTTGGGCCTTGATGGCGCTAGCGCTGGTGAGGACGTAAAGTGCGAGGAGTCTTTGATGGAGGCTTTTGGTGCTTGAAGAAAATATTGGCGATTGGCAATAGTCATTTAGGTACTCTTAAAAAGGGATTTGAGCTTGTGCTAAAGGGAAGCCAGGCTTTGGAATGCATAGATTTTGCCCAATTGTGGGAAACGGGTTTTGGGTATCTGGAGCTCGATGGTTCTAAAATTGTAGCGCCTGATTTTATTCCTGAAAAAAATAATCCACGGCATCTAAACCTGAAAGAGGCATGGGGAGTCTATCCTGATAAGGTAAAAGTTCCAGATTTGAGCGAGTATGATCTGGTTCTCGTGGTGGCCTCCCCGTCCAAGCTATTCTCTCTTTTCTACTATGGATTGCTAGATCCATTCTCGCTGTCTACTGGCATTATCCGCGACATTATTTTCTCGAACACTTTCGATGTAGATCGATTCCCCTCCCTTAGTCCAATGCATCTTAGGGTGTCGAAAGTCGTGAAGCAAATATGTGATTTTCAGAAGAATAAGGTTGTTTTTATTGGCGCGCCTCTGCCAGTCGAAGGCCTTCAATTGACGATTGTTGAACGGCTAAGGACCAAGCTGGAGACCAGTCCTGCCAATAGGGAGCGCCATCTTGAAAATATAGAGAGAATCCGCTTTGTGGCCGATCAGTCTTTGGCTGACCCGGAGGCATTGTTTAAGGTGATTCTTCCGCCCAGGCATTTGTTGTGTCATTTTGAAATATCAACCAAGGCCGCCTTCCATGGCCGAGACCTATGGCATTGCAGTGGCGAGTATAACGCCAAAATGGTGGAGCATTTAGACTCTTTATTTGGATTTTAAGCGATATTCGCCAGATTCTCGTGGGGTTGTCAAAGCGTTGAGTCGATACCAAGGCGGTCTGCTTCTCCTCTGGGCCCCCCCTCGCAGGCCACCCCGTGCGCCCGGCGGTACGGTGATGCCCACCTCCCGAGCGGTTCGCCGCTGAGGGCTGGGGATGCCATGATTGATGGGTCCGGTTTCGGCCGGACTAGGTGGCTCACACCAGTGTTTCGGACAGCGGTTCGATTCCGCTCAGCTCCATTCCCCCGCTCCCGGTTCCGCCGGTAGCCACGCGGGGCTGCAATGGTTTCGACGGGGCATAAGGAGGGTGACTGAAGCCTGCTCGGTAAGAGCAAACCCGTAACAGCGAACAACATCGTTCGTTTCTCCCGTCAGACCGCCCCTGTGGCTGCCTGACACCCTTAGGGGAGATGGGGTGAGGTCTGCCTTATCACCCAAATGACCCATGGGGCCTGGAAGGGCCCCTTTCAAATGCCGACTGGTTGGCGCACCAGGCGCGCCAGGCGCGCCGGTAGGCGGCTTCCATGTCACGCGCGAACGCGGGTCCGTCCATCAGGGGAGATGCCTGCATCCGGCGCCGCAAGCCGGCGCGGAGGTCCGCCAGTCGGGAAAGGTCGCCGGCCAGCAGGCGGGCTTTGTCGAGGTACTCGGCCGGCGTCTGGGCGATGCACTCGGCCAGGCCGACGTTGTGCAGCAGGCTGCATCCCGGCCTGGAGGCATGGTTGGGGCCCGCCAGCGTGATCACGGGCACGCCCATCCACAGCGATTCGCAGGTGGTGGTGGTGCCGTGGTAGGGGAATGTGTCGAGGGAAATGTCGATCTGGTTGTAGCGGCCGAGGTGGTCGGCCAGCGAGCGCTCCTGCTTGAGCAGCCGGAGCCGATCAGGGGAGATGCCCCGCTCCGCGAAGGCCTGATGGGTGTGCTCGACGATGGTGCTGCTGGCCATGGCCACGTTCTTGATCAGCAGCGAGGCCGAGGGGATCTGGCTGAGCAACGCGGCCCACAGGTCGATCATCGCGGTAGAGATCTTGCCGAAATTATTGAAGCTGCCGAAGCTGATGCCGCTTCCCGTCAGCGCCGGCAGCGGCGCCACATCGGGCGCGCCGGAGAGCGGTGTGTAGCACCAGGTTGTGCGGGGAAGGCGCAGCACCTGCTCCGTCGACAAGCGGCGGGAATCATCGGCAGGGTCAGCCCAGGGATCACTGCAGCGGTAGTCCATCGCTTCGAGGCCCGTGCTGCCGGGATAGCCGAGCCAGGTGATCTGCACGGGGGCCGGCTTCTGCGCAAAGACCAGCAGGCGGTGATCGGCGGTATGACCGGCGAGATCGACCAGGATATCGATCTGATCGGCGCGGATGCGGGCAGCAACCTGGTCGTGGGGGGCTCCAGCAATGGGGCGCCAGATGTCTACCCATTGCTGGATCTTCCTGGTCACCTTGTCTGCCACGGCGCAGTTGGCATAGGCCGTGACGTGAATCCGTTCGCGGTCAAGGTGTTCGAGCAGCGGTAGCAGGAAATAGGCCACAGAGTGCTGCCTTAAATCCGCCGAGATGTAGCCCACCCGCAGTTTTCGCTCGGGGTTCGGATCGTTGGGATGGGGGAGGATTGTGTTGCGAAGCGGCAGTTCGTGCCTGCTGGACCATCGCCGGTGTTCTTCGAACAACGCTTCCGGGTCGACGTCAGCCCTGTAATTGGAGAACAACAACAGGTTGCTGTGGGCGATGATGTTGGCCGGCTCCATCGCCACAGCGACGCGGAAGGCCGACACGGCCTCCTCAAGTCGACCGAGGTCTTTCAGGGTCAGCCCCAGGGTGTTGTGGGCTTCGGAGGGATTGGCCATCAGCTGGATGGCCCTGTCCAGCTCTGCGATCGCCTCCCCATGGCGTCCGCTGGAGCGCAGCGCATTGCCAAGGTTGTGATGCGCGCCGCCGTCGCTGGGGTTCAGCGCGATGCAGCGCCGCATGGTGCTGATGATGAGTTTTGCATTCCCGGAGATGAACCCGATACGGCCCAGGGAATACAGAACATCAAGGTCGTTTGGGAAGCGCTTCAGGAGCGTCTGCAAGAGCGCCTCAGCGCGGCGCAGGTCTCCAGATTCGAGGCAGTGGATGGCGTTCTGGAAGGTCTTTCGAGGATCTTTTGCCACCCGACTCCGTCAGATCGTCATCCAATTCTTGCATCGTATCAGCCTCAACCTGGGCCTGCTGCCGATCGCTTTGCTCCGCCCAGGGCTCAGGCGTTCGGGCAGGCGCCGAGCACGGGCAGGGGCCCAGGGACCGAGGAGGCAGTGTCTGGATTCGTGGATGCCAGCTGGGTGATGCTGACACCGCCGCTGGCGAAAGCGCTACATACGGTGTTGCCGCTCAGGGTGTTGGTGAAGGTGGAGTCGCCATCGGTGGAGATGGAAAGGCTGATCACCCTGCCCTACCCACCAGGCATAAACGGCCGATTCCGGCGACATGCCCCAAATGGGTCGGTTTTTATCTTGCTTCGCTGGCGAGCCCGTCTTCAACCATTGATGCGACCCAGCAGGCTGAGGTGATAACCCACCTGGCGCAGAATTTCGCCGCTGCGTGACACCGCTAGATCGGCCTGGAGTTGCACACTGGCCTGTACCGTCTGGCCGGAAGCGAGCGCAAAGCTCTTCACGCCCCAGCCCACGTTGGTGGTGCCATCGATGGCATTCAGGCCAAGGTAGGGCACTGCCTGTTCAATCAGGAAGGATTGGCCCTGCCGCAGGAAGCCCGTGGGCAGAGCGATCTCCAGGCTCAGGGGTTCTTCGAACCAGCCGATGACCGTGTTTTCGTTGCTCCAGCCGGGGCATTGGTAGTCGAGGGTGACGACGCCGGAGAGCACCAGCATGGTCTGGTTGTCAGGCAGGGGGAAATGCAGGCCATGCTGGGAGCTGAATCGTTGTTGTTGCGTGTCGTCGAGCTGGCTGATCTGCATGGCCCTGAATTGATCTGAGCTTCTGCGGTGAACGCTACATCAGCCAGGGTGGTGGGGTGGCCGTTCGTTGTGCCACGCCCAGCGGTGCTGCATCATCGGCGCCGCTGATGGGCGGCAGGGGCGGATTGTGCCCCTCGCGATGATTGGTATTTCTCGCACCCGCCCTCATTGTGGGAGTAGAATTGTGATGGGGATGGTTGAACCTGATTCATCTCAAGAGGCTAATTATTACGCGATTATTGCCCGAAAATGACACCATTCATTCCCTTGGGCACCTTCTGCTTGCCGGCCCAACTGCTCAAGAAGGCGGCCCTGCGAAAAGAGGCTTATCCCTTGGATTTCGCCTATTCTTCGTTGCCCTTGATCCGGCATCTGCTGAGCACCCATTTTGAGGAGTTGCTGGATCCACGCCATCTGCAATTTGGGGGGCCTGACCCGGCCACCGGGCTGGCCGTCACCGGTCATCGTCTGTTCGGGGAGCGGATGTTTCTGCACCACGACCTCTCAGATCAAGCCCTCTATGAACGGTTCTGTGCCAGGCAGGAGCGGCTGCTGCGACGGCTGCGCGATGGCTGTGTCTGCGTGAGCATGGTCAACACCTGCGAAAATCCCGGCGTGGATACCCTGGCTGAGTTCAAGCAGATCCATGCCCTCCTGAAGCTCTATAATCCCCGTAATAAGCTCCTTGCTTTTGAACTCAACGAGGCTTGGATGGGGGATGCGATCAGTGTCCATCCGGTGCAGCCTGGCCTTGATTATGTGAAGGTGGTTTCGGCGGTCACCCGGCTCAACACCTCTTACATCACCACAGGTGGTGAGTTGTATTCCAAGGGCTTGGAGCATTGGCTGGTCTCCTATCTGCAGCAGAAGGCTCAGTCCGTTGAGCTGGAATCCGCCACGTCCGCATCCCTTCTCTGTCCGGTGAATTGAGCGCTGGCTGCCTGTGCTACGACGGCGATCCGCTTCCCTGCCCGTGGCATGCCTGTCAGCCGTCCTGCCGTCGATCGCCGCCCAGCCGGCCGGCCACCGGCCCGGGACATGGTCTGGATTCCCGGCGGCTGCTTCCAGATGGGCTCCGACCACCACTATCCGGAGGAGGCGCCCGCCCATGCCGTCAGCGTTTCAGGCTTCTGGATCGATCGGGGCCCGGTCACCAACGCCCAGTTCCTCCGTTTCGTGAAGGCCACCGGCTATCGCACCCTGGCGGAGCGGCCGGCGGACCCTTCCCTCTATCCGGACGCCAGGCCCGGACTGCTCGAGCCCGCCTCGATCGTGTTCGTGCCCCCGCCGGGGCCGGTGGAGCAGGGCCAGGGGCTGCCCTGGTGGCAGTACGTGCCCGGGGCCCACTGGCGCCATCCGGAGGGGCCGGGCAGCTCCCTCAAGGGCCGGGAGCAGCATCCGGTGGTGCATCTCGCCTGCGAGGACGCCGAGGCCTATGCCGCCTGGATCGGCAAGGCACTGCCCAGCGAAGCCGAATGGGAGCGGGCCGCCCGCGGTGGCTTGGAGAATGCGGAATTCGCCTGGGGGGACACCCTCCATCCCGGCGGTCGTCCCGTGGCCAACACCTTTCAGGGGCCGTTCCCGCACCACAACACCTGCCTGGACGGCTGGGAGCGCACCTCGCCGGTGGGGGCCTTCCCGGCCAATGGCTTCGGCCTACTCGACATGATCGGCAACGTCTGGGAATGGACCGCTGACTGGTACCAGCCCCACGGCGCCCGGCTGGGCGCTGGGGCCCCCGCCGAGCCTCTGGTCGACCCCCGCGGCGCTGATCGGGCCGCGAGCATCGATCCCAACGGACCCCACGGCGCCATTCCCAGGCGGGTGGTGAAGGGCGGCTCGTTTCTGTGTGCACCCGGTTACTGCCGGCGTTACCGCCCCGCCGCCCGCATGGCCCAGGGGATGGATACCTCCACCTGCCACATGGGGTTCCGCTGTGTGGTGCGGGTGGCGCCTCAGGGTTGAGCCGCGGTGCTGCCACCGGCGTAACCGCTCCAGCGCTTCAGTTCTTCGAGGGTCTGCACCCCCACCCGCCGCTCGCCCTTGAGCACCCAGGTGGGGTAGGCCTTCACCTCGGCCGCCTGGCAACGGTCGCGACCGGGCTGGTCCTTGTCGCATTCCACGTAGGGAAGCCGGTTGCCGGCCTGCTGGCCGAACAGATCCTTCTGCTTGAAGCAGGCCGGGCACCACCAGGCGCCGTAGAACAGCACGCCGCTGCGGCGCAGGTGGTCCGCCAGGGCCAGCTGCTCCGGGCTGGAGGGCTGCATCGCCTCGCCGAGCGATGGGGTGCTGCTGGCGCCGTGGTCATGGCCGGGGCTGCCGGCCAGGGCGGCAGGGCTGGTCGCCCAGGCCCCCAGCAGCAGCAGCAGCGGCAGGCTCAGGCGCAGGGCAAGCCCGCTCAGGACTGGCCTGGAGTGCGGTAGGGGCATGGGGCGATGGTGGCTCGAAGGCACGGGTTCCCCTGGGGGCCTGCCATTCAAACCCCGCCAGCGCAGCCGGGCAAGCGGCGACGTTCGGCCTTCCGCCCTCCGCCGGTGCGTGGGGACTGAGACAATGCCTCCAGTGGGGCGCCAGTGCCTGCCGCCAGATGCGTCACCCGTTCAGGACCAGCCGATGAGCGCCAACGGTTACCGGGATTACTTCAAGGTGCTCGGGGTGGAACGGGGGGCCGACGCTGACGCGATCAAACGCTCGTTCCGCAAGCTGGCGCGCCAGTACCACCCTGACGTCAACCCCGGCGACAAGGGCGCCGAGGCCCGCTTCAAGGAGATCAGCGAGGCCTACGAGGTGCTCTCCGATCCCGAGAAGCGCCGCCGCTACGAGCAGTTCGGCCAGTACTGGAACCAGATGGGCGGCGGCGCTGCCGGCGGCGCCGATGTGGACTTCGGCCGCTACGGCAATTTCGACGACTTCATCAACGATCTGCTCGGTCGCTTCGGCGGCGGCGGCGCCGGTTTCCCCGGCGGCTCCGGTTTCCCCGGCGGGTTCGGCGGGCCCGGCGCTGGCGGCCGCTCCGCCCCGGTGAATCTCGATGCCGAGGCCACCATCGCCCTCGATTACGCCGAGGCCTTCCGCGGTTGCGAGCGCACCCTGGCGGTCAACGAGGAGCGGGTGCAGGTGCGCATTCCCCCCGGGGTGAAGGGCGGCAGCCGGCTGCGCCTCAAGGGCAAGGGCAACCTCCAGCCCGGCACCGGCCGCCGCGGTGATCTCTACCTCAACCTCAAGCTCAAGCCCCATCCGATCTGGCGCCTCGATGGCGACCAGCTGCGGGCGGAACTGCCCCTCAGCCTCGATGAACTGGCCCTCGGGGGCGAGGTGGTGGTGGCCACCCCGGACGGGGAGGCCACGGTGCAGGTGCCGCCGGGCATGAGCCTGGGCCGCAGCCTGCGCCTCAAGGGCAAGGGCTGGCCGGTGCGGGATGGCCGCGGCGATCTGTTGCTCACGCCCACGTTCAGGCAGCCTGAATCCCTCTCCGACCGCGAGCGGGAGCTGCTGGAGCAGCTGCGCCAGGCCCGCAGCGCCGATCCCCGCGCCGAGTGGCTCAACGCCGCCCGGCTCTGACCCTGGCCAGGGGCCGCCCGGGCCGCCAGCATGCCCCCAGGAGGGAGAACCATGCCCCGTTGGCTTCCCTGGCCTCGCCGCTCGCAGCTGCTCTGGCCGTTCTGGGTGCTGCTGGCCCTGATGCTGATGCTGGCCACCCATGCCCTGGTCCGGGGCACGGCACCGCTCGACCCCGGCCTCAGCATGGGGGTGGTGGAGGGTCGGGTGGAGCCGATGCCCGCCCTTCAGCGGGCTGCCGAGCCGCTGCGGCTGGCCGTGAGGCTCAGCGATGTGCGCGGCCTCGACCTCAGCAGCAAGACCTTCAATCTGCAGGGGGAGCTGTGGCTCAACTGGGATGAGCCCCTGCAGCGGCGCATCACAGCCGGCGCCGTTGATCCGTTGCGGATGCTGCGTTTCGTCAACCAGGTGGAGGAGTGGAACGCCGTCTTTGAGGCGGTGGGGCCGGTGCGGCCAACGGCGGCCTCACCCGGCGGCGGCATCAGCTTCACCCAGCAGATCCGCTTTTCCGGCCTCTTCTATGTGAATGAGGTGGACCTGCGCAGCGCTCCCTTCATCCCGGTGGAGTTGCCGCTGATCATCGAGGTGGACGGCGACGCGCTGGCCCTGGAGCGCCAGGGGGTGGTGCTGCAGCCTGCTCCGCTCCCCCAGCGGTTCACCGGCAGAGGCGCCGGCATGGCGGGCTTCGAACTCACGGGCAGCAGCCTGCGCTCCTGGCTGCATCACGTGGACGATCCGTTCGTCCCCGCCCGCCAGCTCTCCTTCAGCCGCTTGGTGCTCTCGCTCCACTACCGCACCAATGCCCTCTCGGCCTGCATCGCCTGGCTGCTGCCCCTGGCGGTGGTGATGGCGATCGTGCTGCTGGCCCCCAGCCTCGACAGCTCCCGGGACGATCTCACCTTCGCCCTGCCCTCGGCGGGTCTGCTGACGATGGTGGTGCTCCAGGACCTCTACCGCCAGCAGGTGCCGCCCACCCCTTACCTCACCTTCCTCGACCAGCTCTACGCCTACAGCTACGTGGTGGCGATGGCGGTGTTCCTGCTGTTCGTCTGGGGGGGCAATCGCCTGGCCAGGGCCGCGCCGGAGCAGATCCCGGCGGTGCAGCGGCATGTGAACCGGGTCTGCACCGTGATGCAGCTCTCCAGCCTGCTGGGCTACGCCGTGATCGTGGGCTGGGAGCTGCTGGTCTGAGTCCGCAGGCCCCTCCCTAGGATCGCCTGCTGCATCCCCCTGGCCATGGAGCTCACCTACCGCCCCCGTCGCCTGCGCCGCACACCTGCCCTGCGGGCCATGGTTCGGGAGCACCAGCTCAGCGCTGCGGATTTCATCTATCCCCTGTTCGTGCATGAGGGGGCCAGCAACGAGCCGATCGGCGCCATGCCGGGCGCCCAGCGCTGGAGCCTCGACGGCCTGATCGCTGAGGTGGGCCGGGCCTGGGATCTGGGCATCCGCTGCGTGGTGCTGTTCCCGAAGGTGGCCGACGGCCTCAAGACAGAAGACGGCGCCGAGTGCTTCAACGAGGGCGGCCTGATCCCGCGGGCGATCCGGCGCCTCAAGGAGGTGCATCCGGGCATGGCGATCATGACCGACGTGGCCCTCGACCCCTACTCCTGCGACGGCCACGACGGCATCGTCAGCCAGGAGGGGGTGGTGCTCAACGATGAAACCGTGGCGATCCTCTGCCGCCAGGCGGTGGCCCAGGCCCGCGCCGGCGCCGACCTGATCGGCCCCAGCGACATGATGGATGGCCGTGTCGGCGCGATCCGCGAGGCCCTCGATGAGGAGGGCTTCGAGCATGTGGGGATCATCAGCTACACCGCCAAGTACGCCTCCGCCTACTACGGCCCCTTCCGCGAGGCCCTTGATTCGGCACCGCGCGCCGCCACCGGCAAGCCGATCCCCGGCGACAAGAGCACCTATCAGATGGATGCCGCCAATGCCCGCGAGGCGATCACCGAAGCCCAGCTCGATGAGCAGGAGGGCGCCGACATCCTGATGGTGAAGCCGGGCCTGGCCTATCTCGACATCATCCATCGCCTGCGCAACGAGAGCGAACTGCCGATCGCCGCTTATAACGTGAGCGGTGAATACGCGATGGTGAAGGCCGCCGCCGAGCGCGGCTGGATCGACGAGAGGGCCGTGGTGCTGGAAACCCTGCTCTGCTTCAAGCGGGCCGGCGCCGATCTCATCCTCACCTACCACGCCTGTGATGCGGCGGCCTGGCTGCGGCAGGGGTGAGCCAGCCCGCCGCCGGAGGGTCTGGAGGACCGGCTGAGACTGCTGGACACCCATGTCCAGTGCCTCTGTTGAAGGCCCCACTGCGAGAGAATGACATCAGTGATCCGCTCCGCCATGGCTCCGGCCGCCGTCCATCGCCTTGGCCATGTGGCTCTCCGGGTGAGCGACATGGAACGGGCCAAGGCCTTTTACACCGCCCTTGGCCTGCAGCTCACCTGGGATGCCGCCGACTGGGCCTACCTGCAGTCGCCGCTCACCGGCGACGGCGTCGCCCTGCTCAGCCCTGACTACAAGGCGGCCGGCCCCCACTTCGCCTTCCACTTCGAGGATCGCGCCGCCGTTGATGCGGTGCATGCCCAGCTGCTGGCCAGCGGCCATCCGGTGGGGCCGGTGCATGACCACCGCGATGGCACCGCCTCTTTCTATCTGCAGGATCCGGAGGGCAACTGGCTGGAGATCCTCTACGAACCGCCAGCCGGCATTCCCTCCAACCAGGGCGGCGCCGCGATTGCTTCGCTCACCCCCGCTTCCTTCGGTCAGGGGTGAGCGCAGACCTGATGGCGGATGGGATCGCCGCCGAAGCCCTCGAACTCCTGGAGTGGCCCCGCCTGGCGGGCCAGGTGGCCGGCTTTGCCAGCACCGCCGCCGGCGAGCGCCACTGCATTGCCCTGCCGCTGCCCGCGCGCTGCCATCTCAGCCAGGAGCTGCTGGCGGAAACCACCGAGCTGCTCGGCCTCGATGGGGTGCTGGAGGGGGGGCTGAGCTTCCGCGGCGTGGCGGACATCGCCGCCACCGTGCTCCGCTGCGCCAAGGGCGGCAGCGCCGGCGGCGATGAGCTGCTGGCGGTGGCCAGCACCCTGGCGGCGGCCCGGCGGCTGCGGCGCCAGATCGACGACGACGCCCTGCGGCCGGTGACGACGGCCCTGGTGGCCGATCTGCGCACCCTGCCGGAGCTGGAGCAGCGGCTGCACTTCGCGATCGAAGACAGCGGCCGGGTGGCGGATCGGGCCAGCCCGGAGCTGGCCAGTCTGCGCCGCCAGCTGCAGGGGCTGCGCGCCGAGCGGCGCGAACGGTTGCAGGAGCAGATCCGCCGCTGGGCCACGCTGCTGCAGGACACGGTGGTGGTCGAGCGCAACGGCCGGCCGGTGCTGGCGGTGAAGGCTGGCGCCGCCGCCCAGGTGGGCGGCATCGTCCACGACAGCTCGGCGTCCGGCAGCACGGTGTTCGTGGAGCCCCAGGCCGTGATCGCCCTGGGCAACCGCCTGCGGGAGCTGGAGGGCCAGGAGCGCCAGATCGAGGAGGCGATCCTGGCGGAGCTCAGTGGGCTGGTGGGGGTCGAGGCGGAGCCGCTGGAGCACCTGCTGGCGGTGCTGGTGCGGCTCGATGCCGCTCTGGCCCGCGCCCGCTACGGCGCCTGGCTGGGGGCGGTGCGGCCGGAGCTGCTCGAGGATCCCCAGGCGCCATTCGAGCTGCGCGATCTGCGCCATCCGCTGTTGCTCTGGCAGCAGAAACGTGATGGCGGCCAGCCGGTGGTGCCGGTGAGCCTGCGGGTGGCCCCGGAGCTGCGGGTGGTGGCGATCACCGGCCCCAACACCGGCGGCAAGACCGTGACCCTCAAGAGCCTGGGGCTGGCGGCGTTGATGGCCCGGGCCGGCCTGTTCCTGCCCTGCAGCGGCACGCCGCGGCTGCCCTGGTGCGGCCAGGTGCTCGCCGACATCGGCGATGAGCAGTCGCTGCAGCAGAACCTCTCCACCTTCAGCGGCCACATCCGCCGGATCGCCAGGATCCTGGCGGCCCTGGCGGCACCGGGCGAGCCAGCGCCGCCAGCCAGCGGCGCCTCCCTGGTGCTGCTTGATGAGGTGGGTGCCGGCACCGATCCCAGCGAGGGGGCGGCCCTGGCGGCGGCCCTGCTGCGCCAGCTGGCCGAGCGGGCCCGGCTGACGCTGGCCACCACCCACTACGGCGAACTCAAGGCCCTCAAGTACGCCGATCCGCGCTTCGAGAACGCTTCGGTGGCTTTCGATGTCGAGACCCTTTCACCCACCTACCACCTGCAGTGGGGCATCCCCGGCCGCAGCAATGCCCTGGCGATCGCTGCCCGGCTGGGGCTGGATGCGGCCGTGCTGGCGGCGGCGGCCGAGCAGCTGGCGGCATCCGGGGAAGGCGAAGGGGGCGGGGTGAACCGGGTGATCGAGGGGCTGGAGCAGCAGCGGCGCCAGCAGCAGGAGGCCGCCGAGGCGGCGGCGGTGGTGCTGGCCCGCACCGAACTGCTGCACGAGGAACTGCTGGCCCGCTGGGAGCAGCAGAAGGAGCAGAGCGCCGAGCTGCAGGAGCAGCGGCGTCAGCAGCTGGAGCGCTCGATCCGCGAGGGCCAGGGGGAGGTGCGGCGCCTGATCCGCCGGCTGCGTCGGGGGGCGGCCGAGGCCGAACGGGGCCATGGCCGCGCCGCCGGCGAACTGGCGCGGCAGGCGGGCCAGCGGCTGAAGCGTCTTGAGGCCGAACACCGGCCCCAGCCTGAACGGCGCGACCATGCCGGCTGGCGGCCGGCGCTGGGGGACCGGGTGCGGCTGCTGGCCCTGGGCAAGGCGGCCGAGGTGCTGGCGATCAGCAGCGATGGCCTGGAGCTCACGGTGCGCTGCGGTGTGCTGCGCAGCACCGTGGCCCTCAGTGCCATCGAGGGACTCAACGGCGAGAAGCCGGCGCCGCCGCCGCCGCCCCAGGTGCAGGTGCGCAGCCGCCGCAACCCGGCCAGCCGCGGGCCTGAGGTGCGCACCGAAGGCAACACCATGGACGTGCGCGGCCTGCGGCTGCACGAGGCGGAGGCGGCGGTGGAGGAACGGCTGCGGGGCGCCAATGGGCCGCTGTGGGTGATCCACGGCATCGGCACCGGCAAGCTCAGGCGCGGCCTGCGCGAATGGCTGGCCACGGTGCCCTATGTGGAGCGGGTGGTGGATGCGGAGCGGGGCGATGGCGGCCCGGGCTGCAGTGTGGTGTGGGTGAAGTGAGCGGGCTGCTCACTCGTCCTCGCCGACCATCTCGCGCAGGTAATCGGCTTCGGCGCGGGCTCTGCTGCGACCGGGGCGTTGCCGCCTGAGGCCCTGCAGCCTGGCCTGGCTTTCCTCAAGCAGGGAGAGATCGGATCCGGGCCTGTGGGCGAAAGCCCCGAAGGCGCCGGCGAGGATCAGGCAGGCCAGGCTGTTGCGTAGGAGCTCGGGCAGGGCGGCGGTGGCGGAGGCGGGCGGCAGGGCGGCGCGGTCGCGGTTGATCTGGATCTGGGCCTGCTCGAACACGGCGTTCACCTGGGCCTTGAGCAGCGGCAGGGGCTGGGCGAGATCGGCGGGGCCGAGCACCGGGCCATTGAGTTTCTGGAGGCTGGCGTTGAGGTTGGCGTTGCTAGTGGCGCCAGCGGCGGCCTGACGCAGGGCGGCGAGGCGCCGCTCGCCACCGCTGATGCGGCTGCGCTGGGCGTCCGCGACGACGTTCTGCTGGCGCAGGCCGGCCGAGAGCTGCAGGGGGAGGAGGAGCAGAAAGCCGAGGCTGGCCGCCACCGCCAGCCGGGAGAAGAGGCGGCGGCGCTGGTTGAGCAGGGGATCGTCCGGATCGAGAATTTCGGCGATCAGGAGCAGGGCGAGGGCGAGCAGGGGCAGGGGGGCGCCGTTGATCAGGCCGGTGGTGAGCCGCCACTGCCAGGCGGGATCAAGGGGCGAGAACGGAAGCAGAACCGCCAGCAGCTGCAGGCCGAAGAGCAGCACGAAGACCAGGGCCAGCCAGCTGAGGCTGCGGATGGGCATAGCCGGGGAGCGCAGGACAGCAAAGCCCCGATCAGGCCTGGAAATCGGCCGGATCGGGGCTGGGGGGAATGGCTTGGTTCAGCGGCGGGGCTGCGGGGCCTGGCCGCGGCCGACTCGGCGGCGCAGGCGGCGGCTCCAGCTGAAGGCAGCGCCGGCCCCCAGCAGCGGCAGGGGGCCTGGGGCGTAAGAAGGGGTAAGCCTCACCTGAATCGACTCACTGGTGCCATCGAGAGTCCAGGTGCCGATCAGACCGCTCAGCCCAGGAGTGAAGCCGAGGCCAGCGAGGGATGTGCCATTGAAGGTGGCGCTGCTGACGATTGGGGACCCTGAGGTGTAAGAGGGATCAATCTCGAATGTATTAAAGGCGCCGCCAAAAGCGGTAAAGATGCCTGAAACGCTGGTGGCGGGAAAAGCTGATACAGTGCCGTCGAAAAGCGTGGGGCCAGAGATGGCAAATGCAGTTGCAGGTATTTCGATTCCAGTGCAGATGACTGCAGCAACGGAAAGAATTGCTCCGTTGGCGCCACAGCCAATTGGGCTGATGATTCTTGCGCCGGTCAGATTCAGGCTTCCACTGGCCTGAACAACCACATTGCCACCTGTTTCATAAATGTTGTAGGTGAGAATGGCCCGTGCCGGTTGGGCCAATGCAAGCAACGACAAGGCAACTGGGGCTGCCAGCAGATGCCGCGACGAAAAACGAATCACCTTAATCTGTCACTTGAATATCGTTCATTTCACCTGAATGCTTCTGGCTCCGAGGGGGTGTGTGCCGCTTCGGCGATTGGCGGCCATCGCGATGGCTTCCGGCCATGGACATCATCGCCGTGCCGCTGGATGGCATCCATGGGCATGGGCCATCGGTATGGGCACCACCGCTGACCTGCCGGATCTGAATGTCTGGCTGGCATTGGCCTGCCCCTGAAACTGTTCGACAGCTCCACGGGTTTCCGGCTGGGCGATGGCTCCGTGCTGAGCCCCGATGCGGCCCTGGTGAGCCTGGACCGCATCGGGGCCCTCGATGCGGTGGAACGGCGGAGCTTCCGCCCCTCTGCCCGGACCTGGTGGTGGAGCTGGCAAGCCCGAGCGATGGGACATCCCGCGGACTCACGGCCCTGCGCCGCGCCGCAGCGCCGCCTCTGCATGGCGGTGAACGACCAGCCCGGCTCTGCGCCGATGCCCATCTGGCGGCCCGGGCGATCGCCAATGGCTGGCGCCTGGAGCGGACAGGCCCCGTTTCAGGTCTTTTAAACTGGTTGCCAGCTGGTTGAAGTTGCCCCATGCGCAGCGTTGGCGCCTTCGAGGCCAAGACCCATCTGGCCGCCCTCCTGGATGCCGTGAGCGCCGGCGAGCAGATCACGATCACCCGCCACGGCCACCCGGTGGCGCGATTGGTGCCCCCCGCTGCCGAGCCCCACGGCAGCGTGGCGCAGACCATCGCCAGTCTGCGCCGGTTCAACCAGGGACAGACCCTCGGCGGGATCCCCATCGCCGAGCTTCGCGATCAGGGGCGCCGATGAGCGATCTGGTGCTCGATGTCTCGCTGAGTTGTGCCTGTCGGGCCCAGGTGCCGGCGCTCTGGCTATTGGAAACGGCCAACGTGCTGGTGCAGGCCGAACGGCGTGGACGGATCAGTGGTGCCGCCAGCCGCACCTTCCTCGGCCTGATGGAGGGTCTGCCGATCAGTGTGGACCACCCCACCACCGCCAGCGCCTGGCACGACACGCTGGCTCTGGCCCGCAGCCACAGCCTCACCAGTTATGACGCCGCCTATCTCGAGCTGGTGTTGCGCCGCGGCCTGCCCCTGGCCAGCCGCGACAAGGCCTTGCAAGCTGCGGCCCGAGCGGAGGGCGTGCCCCTGCTGCCCAGCTGAATGCAGCCGACAGGCTGACCGCATGATGCGCTTACGACCCTAGTCTCATTGCCATGGTCATCAGAAGCGCAAGGTGCAAGTCTCCCCACCCCGAGGGCTGCCGGGCCCATCCCAACCTCGGCGGGTGTCGAAATCCCAGTTCAAGGCCCATGCCCTGGAGCTGTTCCGCCAGATTGAGGCCAGCGGCGAATCGCTGGTGATCACCGATCACGGCCGGCCCGCGCTGGAGGTGCGCCCCTATCGCCCGATCGATTCCCCCACGGCCGATCCCCTGGATGCCCTGCGGGGTTCGGTGCTCCGCTACGAGGGGCCCTTCGATCCGGTCGCCGAGGGCGACTGGGAGGCGCTGACGTGATCCTGCTCGATACCCATGTGCTGATCTGGTGGGCCAGTGGCGATCTGCAGCGGCTTTCGCCCCAGGCCCGGGCTGCCATAGAGGTGGAAATCGAGCGGGCCGCCCAGTCCGGGCAGGCCCCCGGTTTGCTGGTGTCGGCCATCAGTTGCTGGGAGGTGGCGATGCTCGTCGAGCGGGGCCGGCTGGCCCTGAGACTCGAGGTGGAGCGCTGGCTTGCCGTGGTGGCCTCGATCCCGGCCGTGCGCCTGCTGCCCCTGGAGCCGGCCGTGGCGGTGGCGGCCACGCGGCTGCCGGAGCCCTTTCATGCCGATCCGGCCGATCGCTTCCTGGTGGCCCAGGCCCGGGAGCTGGCGGTACCCCTGCTCAGCGCGGATCGAAAGATTCGCGACTATCCCCATGGGCAGAGCCTGTGGTGAGGGTGGATGCCAGCGTGAAGCAAGCGCCGCGGCGATGGTGCCAATGGGGGATGGATAGCCCAGCGACGACGCCAAGAAGCCCAGGATCTGCCCCACGATCTCCAGCACCTGCTCCAGCTTGTCGGCCCGATCGGGAACCCAGGCCACCAGGGAGCTCTCCGGTGTCATTAGCGGCAACGCCACCGCCAGCACAAACATCACCAGCAGCCCATTGGCGGTGGCGGCGGCGAGCGCCGCCAACCGCTGGCGCTCGCCCTCAGACAGGGAACCTTTCACCAGCTGGCCTCAGGCCCGGGGCAGGCTGGAGCCCATGGCAGCCGGCGCCAGCTTGATCCGCTTCCTCAGCTGGCGGCTGAAGCCGAAGGCAGCACCGGCACCAAGGATGGGCAGGGGACCGGGGGCTGAAGCGGCTTGGGGGGAAGCAAGCGTTGCCGTGGCCCAACGTGCATCCGAAACGTCGGTATTATCGTAGTCACCGACATTTTCACGATATTTGTAGGCGAAGTCCACATGGTTATGCGTTATGCCATCAATTGCCCCTGAGAAGCTGTTTAGTCTATAACCAAAGAAGGCGCCAAGGTTCACATCCACCCCCATTATTACCCGCCTGGGTACCCACGGCACTAGCAAACTCCATTGCTGCTGCCTGATTGCCCCACTGAGGTGGAAGTATTCACTTCGGCTGATCATGGCTCGGCTGTCCAAGGGTGCAGAGACCTCGATCTCTATGGCGTTCCTGGTGATGTGCGCTGAGAAGATCCTGAGGCTCCTCCGCCTCTTTTTTGTCGCTATCTTTGCCTGGTTTTGTGCCTGGGAGTGCCCTGGGTGGCTCTGGGAGGCACGCAGGAACATCTGCTGCCTTGAGACAGCTGAATCACGAGCCGGTGCATATCCAAGTTTTCGAGCTGCCTACCTCCCTTGCCTTGGGCTGGAGTCAAGCTGACGCGCTATTTGTTTTTCAGGAGTCCCTAGGTGCTGGAGCGGTGCAAGCAGTAGCGAATGGGGGCCATCAGGTCGTTGGCGGCCCATCGAGCTCCCCAAGCTGCTGATCGGCGAAGCCCACCACGGCCCGCGCCACCGCCAGGGCCAGCGTCCCATCGCGTTCATCGAACAGATCCACCGGAGCCTCATCGCCATCCGGATAGCGACTGGCGGTGACCATCCGCTGCAGGGGTTTGAGCGGCAGTTGGCGCAATGGGGCGGTCTCGATGCCAAGCAGCTCCAGGGCGCCGAGCAACCGCTCGATGGAGTGGGTGCGCTCCGGCTCCTGATCCAGGGCCAGCAGCAAGGCCTTGAGGGCCTTTTCGGCAGCTTGGGAGCAGTGGTAGCAGGCCTGGGCGTGGAACCCACCCTCGCTGGCGTAGGCCGCCATGGCGAGGTCGCTGTGGGCCTGCCGCAGCCAGGCGTGCAGACGGCCTGTCATGGCTTTGGGGTTGGCTGCAGGGTTGGCTGCAGACGAATTGCATCGCGGCAGATGCCCCGCCACCAGGGATCCTCGCCCTGATGGCGCTCCAGCCAGCGGCCCTGGCTGAGGCCGATCACGTCATCGGCCAAGCCAGCTCCCAGCAGGGCCTCAGCCAGCTGATCAGCGGCGCCCTGATCCGGCGCCACCGCCAGCAGGTCCACATCCGAGCGGGCATCCCAATCGCCCCGGGCCAGGGAGCCAAACAGCCAAACCTCGGCTCCAGCCCGTCCGGCCAGCAGGGGCTCGATGCGGCTGCGCAAGGTTTCAATCCGTTGGCTGCGCAGCCGCTGGCGGATCTCCTGCACGCTCGCCATGGACTCGCCTCGCCGCGCTGGATCGAGGTTAGGAGCAGCTCCTGCAGGCTGGGGCGAAGCTGTCCCGTCGCGCCCCAGCGCCGCCAGAAGCCCAAAGCTGCTGGTGCCGTGAATCGAGCCAGGCAGCGGCGACTCCATTGAACTAAGCTAGCTAGATCAGCTAGCTGGTTCCCATGGTCGCCCAGTGGACGTTGCAGGACGCCAAGAACCGCTTCAGTGCCGTGGTGGAGGCAGCCCTGGCGGGTGAGCCCCAGCGGGTGACCCGCCGCGGGCGCTGGGTGAGTGTGGTGATCTCGGCCGCGGAATATGAGCGACTGCAACGGCTGGATCAGGCGAGCGCGCCCTCGCTGCCGGAGCTGCTGCTGGCCCTTCCGCAGGACGATGAACCCTTCGAGCGGATCGGGCTGACGCCGCGGGAGTTTCCGTGTACCTGATCGACACGATGGTGCTTTCGGAGCTGCGCCGCCGCCAGCGGGATCCTGGAGTGGTGGCCTGGATCACCCGGCAGCAGCACGATCACCTGTTTCTCAGTGTGGTGAGCATCGGCGAGATCGAGCGGGGTATCGCCCGGCAGCGCAGCACGGATCCTCCCTTTGCCGCAGAGCTGGCGACCTGGCTGCAACGCCTGCTGCACCTGCACCGTGAGCGAATGCTGGCGGTGGATCTGCCCATCGCCCGCCGCTGGGGACAACTCTCGGCGGCCCTCGGCCACGACAGTGCAGATCTGCTGATCGCCGCTACCGCCCTGGAGCACGGTCTCACCGTGGTGACCCGGAACCTGCGCCAGTTCACCCCCACCGGTGTGGCCACCCTTGATCCCTGGCAGGGCGAAGGCTGAGCCACCTTGGCTGTCATCCAAGCAGCTGCGGCCACGCTGCCGCGCTTGGACGGGTCGCTGGCCAGCGCCTACGGCAAGAAGCCCAGGATCTGCCCCACGATCTCCAGCACCTGCTCCAGCTTGTCGGCGTCAAGGCGACCGAGGGGATGGGGTCGGGCACCGCGGGCTTTCCAGTCGAACGACTTGATCTGATGACAGAGGACATAGCTGTGGGCTTCCGGCCGCTGAGGAATCGGCTTCAAACATCCTGTTCAAGCCCATGGTGTGCCACTAGGGAGGCGCAACCGCAGCGGCGGCAGCAACAGCGACAGAGCGTTCAGGTCCAGCCAAACTTCGCCTTAGGCTTAGATCAGCCCCCGCAGGGCCCCATGCTCGCCATCCCCAGCCCCCTCAGCCTGCCGGAAACGCTCACCGGCAGCCTGCGGCTCACGCCCGAGCAATTCGCCGAGTTCTGCACCGCCAACCCGGACGCGGTGTTGGAGCTGGCCGCCGATGGCTCCCTGATCACCATGACCCCCACCGGTGGCGACACGGGTGCCCGCAACAGCACCCTGGCGTTTTTGCTGCAACTGGCCATCCGGCGCAGTGGCCTGCCCCTGAAGCTGTTCGACAGCTCGACCGGCTTCCGCCTAGGCGATGGCTCCGTGCTGAGCCCCGATGCCGCTCTGGTGAACCTGGACCGCTGGCAGGCTCTCGATGCGGTGGAACGGCGCAGCTTTCCGCCCCTCTGCCCTGACCTGGTGGTGGAGCTGGCGAGCCCCAGCGACGAGGGACCCCGTGGACTCACGGCCCTGCGCCGCAAGCTCACGGCCTACCAAGCCAATGGGGCCCGCCTGGGCTGGCTGCTGATCCCCGAGCAGCGGGCGGTGGAAATCTGGGGGGCGCTGGCAGGCCCTGCCCAGAGCCCCCGCCGGATTGAGCCCGCCGACCATTTGGATGGGGCGCCCCTGTTTCCAGGACTGGTGATCGATCTGGAGGAGATCTGGGCGGGCTGACGGATAGGGAGGGTCCCCCCTACGGCAGCACCCGCAGGCTCTCCTTGATCAGCACATCGATGGGCACCCGCGGGCCGGCCTGCTTGAGCAGGCTGGTTTCCTGGGCCTTGATCCGCTGCTGAGAGGGGCGGGGCCTGGATGGCGGCGAGCTGGTTCTGGAGCTCGGCGATGGTGGCGGCCCATCAAGCGCCCCAAGCTGCTGATCCGCGAAGCCCACCACGGCCCGCGCCACCGCCAGGGCCCCATCCCTAGCATCGAACAGATCCACCGGAGCCCCATCGCCATCCGGATAGCGGCTGGCGGTGGTCATCCGCTGCAGGGGTTTGAGCGGCAATTGGCGCAATGGGGCTGCGAGGGTGCGGGGCACATCATTGGTCATACGTGCCTCGGATCAGTCCGTACCAAGTAGCAATGTTGCTATCTTAAATCCATCCGGCTCTGATCCGCATGGTCGTGACCATCACCAGCCGCGTCTTCAACCAGGACGCCGCCGGCGCCAAGCGTGCTGCCAGTCAGGGACCGGTGTTCATCACCGACCGGGGCCGCCCCGCCCATGTCTTGCTTTCGATCGAAGATTACCGCCGCTTGCTGGGTCAGGAGCGCTCGATCGCTGATCTCCTGGCCCTGAGCGGTGGGGAGGATCTGGAGCTGCCCCTGATCCAGCCATCGGAGCTGGCTCGGGCGGCCGATCTCTCCTGATGTTCCTGCTCGATACCAACCTGGTTTCGGAGCTGCGCAAGGTGCGCTCCGGCAAGGCGGATGCCGGGGTGGCGGCCTGGGCCGACCAGGTGGAGGCCACGGCGCTGTTCATCTCCGCGATCACCCTCCACGAACTGGAACTGGGGGTGCTGTTGATGGAGCGCCGTGATCCAGCCCAGGGCGCTTTGTTGCGCCAATGGCTTGATCAGGCGGTGCAGCCCGCTTTCGCGGGGCGGATTCTGGCGGTGGATAGCGCTGTGGCCCAGCGGAGCGCCGCCCTCCACGTTCCCGACCCCCGACCCTTTCGTGATGGCCTGATCGCCGCCACGGCCCTGGTGCATAGCCTGGTGGTGGTGACCCGCAACCTGGCCGACTTCGAGGCCACCGGGGTGGCGTTGCTCAATCCCTGGCAGCAGGACTGAACCTTGCAGGCCGGCTGGTTCACAATGCCGACCGCAGATCGATGCGGCTGAACTCGTTGCCCACGAACAACAGCGGCACCTGCAGTCGATGGGCCAGGGCGCAGGAGAAGCAGTCCCCGAAGTTGAGTGCGCTGGGGTGGCGTCCGCCAGATCCTGATCACAGGCCACCGTGGCGCAAGATTTCCGTGCGGGTGGAGGCCCCGTTGCAGGCCAGCAGCCAGAAGGGATCGGCGAGCTTGGCCGGCAGCAACGGCAAGGCCACCGCCAGCACAAACATCACCAGCAGCCCATTGGCCGTGGCGGCGGCAAGACCCGCCAACCGCTGGCGCTCACCCACAGAGAGGGAACCTTCCATCAGCCGGCCTCAGGCCAGGGGCAGGCTGGAGGCCAGGGCATTGGGCGCCAGCTTGATGCGCTTCCTCAGCTTGCGGCTGTAACCGAAGGCGGCAGCGGCACCGAACAGCGGCAGGGGGCCGGGGGCGCCGGTGTAGAGCGTGGCCTGTGCGTAGGTGAAGGTATCACCAACAAGCACAGCGTTGTTGAAGGTGGTATTTGAGCTGTTTACACGAAAATTTTGGAGCCCTCCAAACATACGATATGCAAATGCTGGCCCGGAGGTATCACTATTGGGTAGACCCAAGCCAAGGCCCACCTGGGTAGCGAACGCATTTGCCAGCTCTCCAGCCCCCCTCCAGTCCACCAAGGCATCACGCCACCATTGGCCGGGGTTGCGAATTTGCTGGTGTTGGCGGTGTAAGTCCCGGTGAAGGTGGTCACGTCTTACTGAACACCACCCACCGTCACCACATAGGCCTGGGCCGAGCCCGGGCTGAGGCTGATGGTGGCCAAGGCCGCAGCGGCGCCGAGGGCAACATGAAGGCGCTGGCCAACTCGCGAGGATTTGCGGGGGGGGTGCGAAGGGTTGAGAAAACAGGAAGGCCTCCATGGGCCGGGATCGTCAGATCACTCGCCACCACGGAGCCGCCAGCACATCGGGGGTGAGCTATTCGACGCTGCTGCCGGTGTGGAGCAGCTGGGCCTGGAGGTGGCCTGAGCCGCTGGGTGGCTGGCGTTACGGAGCAGCCTCCCTGGGGCACGTTCAGAGGCCGCCATGCTCCGCCCAGAACTCTGCGGGGGTGCGGATGGGATAGCGATCCCGCAGGGTCAGCAGGGCCTTGTCGCCAGTCACCAGGGTCTGGGCCAAGCCAAGCTGCAGCGCCGCCAGCAACGTGCCAAGCACCGGCAGGTCGTCGTGATCCGTGAGGTCGCTCTCCTCTACGGCCTGCGGCTCCACCAGCTCGACCAGGATCACCAGGGTGTCGATCAGATCATCAATCGCCTCCGGCGTGAGCCCATGCCGGTGGACCAATCGGGGCAAGGTGCGGCGCAGCTCAGCCAGGATGTACTCAGACAGCACCACCTCCAGCGCCCCGAAGCGCCAGGCGGCGATCAACCTGCCGGGCACGCTGGCGGGGTAGGCGAGGCCTGAAAGCAGCAAGTTGGTGTCGAGGACTACGGCCAGGCCGGCCATGGTCAGCGCCCGGCGCGGCTGGCCGCCACGGCGGCGTCAATCTCGGCCAGACCCTCGGCTTCTGGAACCTCGGCATAGCCAGCCTCAATGCGCTCGCACAGCCCGTCGAAACGCGCCTGCAGCCTGCGGATCCGCTCAAACAGGCGGGCATCCACCAAGGCGGCCACGGGCTTGCCATCCCGCTTAATCACAATGCTGTCGTGGCGGTACTGCACTTGGTTGAGCATGTCGCCCAGGTTTTGGCGAAAGCTGACGGCCGTGGCTTCGCTGATCATGGGCTGATCATGGCAACACGATCCATAGGACCGATGCGATCAGTATGACCAAGACTGTCCCGTGGGGCAAGCGGCCAGACCCTGGTGATCACCGATCACGGCCGATCCCCTGGAAGTGCTGCGGGGTTCGGTGCTCCGCAAAGGTCCACGACGATCCCCATGGGCAGAGCCTGTGGTGAGGGTTGAGGCCTGGATGGGCCACGGCGCCGCGACGATGGTGCCAATGGGGGATGGATAGCCCTGCGACTACGGCACGAAGCGCAGGATCTGCCCCACGATCTCCATCACCTGCTCCAGCCTGTCGGCCTCAAGGCGACCAAAGGGATGGTGATCCTTCATCTCCCTGCCGGCCTGGGGGTTGTGGTCGATCCAGATCACATCACCCCGATCGGAAACCCAGGCCACCAGGGAGCTCTCCGGTGTCATTCGCTGGCTTCGCCCTCCATGGGCGCAAAGGCAGCCAGGCGCTCCGCCAGGGTGAGGCGCCCCTGTTTCAGGGGCTGGTGATCGATCTAGAGGAGATCTGGGCGGGCTGAGGGATCGGGAGGGTCTCCCCCATACGGCAGCACCGGTGCCTGCAGGGGCGGCGGTGCTGCCGTATGGCGCTCACGGCAAAAGCGATGGCCATCAGCGGCGCCAGCAGCAGCACCCGCAGGCTCTCCTTGATCAGCACCTCGGTGGGCACCCGCGGGCCGGCCTGCTTGAGCAGGCTGGTTTCCTGGGCTTTGATCTGCTGCTGAGAGGGGAGGGGCCTGGATGGCGGCGAGCTGGCTCCGGAGCTGGGCGATGGTTGCTGAGCGCTCCACCGCCTGGCGGAACTAGGTCAGGCGGGCCTGCTGCACCCGCCCGGCGCGATAAGCGAGCGACTTGGCCGCTTCCAAACCCCGCCAGGCGGCCAATCCCTGGAGGGGAAGGAGCAACAGAAAGCCCAGCACCACCAGGCGGGAGAACTGGTGCACCAGCAGCCGGCGGGACCGATGCCCCATCGACTGGGGCTCTTAAGGCCGCCCCTGTCTGAAGGCCAGCCGGCCTCAGGCCAGGGGCAGACTGGAACCGGGGGCAGCCGGCGTCCGCTTGATGCGCTTCCTCAGCTGGCGGCTGTAGCCGAAGGCGGCAGCGGCGCCAAGGGCGGCAGGGGGCCGGGGGTGGTTGAAACAGAAACCTGGGCCTAGGTCCTCACATCTTGCGGTGTATTGTCTAGATTGATATTGGTGCGCCCGTTATCGATTACCACTGAGCCATCGTAGGCTTTATTGAGTAATCCAGACTGGGGGCCGTCACCGGTATTGTAATAACCATAAGCAAAAAAGGGTCCCAAGTCGCCCCCATTGTTATTGGGGAGCCCGAGCGAAGAGCCCAGAGCTAGCGAGAATGCCTCGGCCTTTGCGCTGTCCCCAAACCAAGGCATGGCGCCGCCATTGATCGGCAGGGCAAATTTGCCGATGTTGGCGTTGTAAGTCCCCGTAAAGGTGGTCACGTCGTACTGAACGCCACCCACTGTCACCACATAGGCCAGGGCCGAGCCTGGGCTGAGGCTGATGGCCGCCATGGCCGCGGCGGCGCCGAGGGCGCACTGAATGCGCCGGTCAATCCGCGCGCAGTTGCGGGCGGGAGAAGGAAGGAGGGTCGTAGGAAGGAAGCTTTAACGCTTCTCATTTGAACCCTTCTGCCTCCTCTCAGAGAGGGGGGTGAGGCAAATACCTCCCCCTTTAGGGGGGTGGATTTTTCGGGGGCCAGGCTCCAAGCGGCCCACCGCCAGGCTCCGCCCTTGTCACGGCTGGAGCGGCCTGCGGATGCCGGCCCTCCAACTCCGCTGCAGCAGAAGGCGGGCTTGTGCGCGTTTGGCCATCCAGTTATCCGCCCTGATTGAAGAGGAGGGAGATCAGGAGCTGCGCCAGATTGCAGCGCCCACGCCATCAGCCCACGACAGCCTTCGGCCCCACCAACTCAGCCAGGATGTACTCAGACAGCACCACCTCCAGCGCCCCGAAACGCCAGGCGGGGATCAACCTGCCGGGCGCGCTGGCGGGGTAGGCGAGTCCTGCAAGCCGCACGATGGCGACGAGCATCACGCCCGGGCTGGACATGGGCCGATCAACCCGGCGGAGCGTCGTCCCCACCGGCGAGCGCTTCAAAGTAGGAGGCATCCACCGCGCCGCGGCGGGGGCGGTCTTTACCCCGGGCGGCCACCAGGTCGTCCTGGGGCTCCGGGTGATTCAGGGATTCCTCCAGCTTCTGCAGCTCCTCAAACTCCTGCCGCTGCAGCCACTCCTCCTCCCGGCGAGCCAGCTTTTCGGCCCGGCGGCTGAGGCCCGCCTCCAGCAGCCCTTCCGCGGCCTGGCGCCATTCCGCCCGCAGCGATAGCTCGCTGCCCTTGCGCTGGGCGGCGGCCGCAAAGGCCAGGGCCAGCCCCAGCGACAACAGCACCACCTTGAGGCTGTCCTTGCCCAGGGCCAGCAGCCTGGCTGGATCCATGGCCTTGCCCGCCAAGGCGCCTGGAGCCCCAGCGGCCTGGCCAGCCGCCGCCCTGGCCCCCTGTTCAGCCACCTTCAGCTGGGACAGCATGCTCTCCCGCAGCGCCGCCAGGCTCTGGCGTTGATCCTCAGCCCCCAGCGGCGGCGCCTGGATCGCCGCCAGGTTGGCCTGCAGGGCGGCCACGCTGTTGGCCCTCACCACCGCCTGGCGGAACTGGGCGATGCGCTGCAAACCCTGGCTGGCGCCCCGGCTTTCGGCGGCACTGGTCCAGGCGAGGGCTCGCCAGGCCGCCAGACCCTGCAGCGGGATCAGCAGCAGGAAGGCCAGCGCCACCCAGCGGCAGAGGCTGCCCACCAGCTGGCGCCGCCCCAGCAGCCACTCGGCCTCCGGTTCCAGCGCCGCCGCCAAGTTGATCAGCAGCACCGCCAGCAGGGCCAGAAAGCCATTGCTGCACAGCGCACTGGTGAAGGCGAGCTGCCAGAAGGGATCCGCCAGCCGAGGCGGCAGCAGCGGCAGCGCCACCGCCAGCACGAACACCAGCAACAACAGCGTGGCCGCCGCCGCCAGCAGCGCAGCCAGCCGCTGGCGCTCCAGGGGGGAAAGGGAGAACTCCACCGGCAGGCCTCAGGCCCGGGGCTGGCTGGAAGCCAAGGGCTGGCGCGCCCCCTGGATGCGCTTCCTCAGCCGGCGGCTGAAGCCGAAGGCGGCACCGGCGCCGAAGAGGGGCAGGGGGCCGGGGGCCGTATAGGGGACCTCCCTGGCAACCGCATAATTTACCGAAGTAGACGCTCCTGTCCCAGATCCTGTGTAGTTACTTCCTTGCCACAGGATTACAGCAAAACGATTGCCCGGATTCGGGTAACTAGGGACTCCTGAAAAACAAATCGCGAGTTAGCTCAACTCCAGCCCAAGGCCAGGGAGGTAGCCAGCTCGAAAATCTGGATATGCACCGACTCGCGATTCGGCTGTCCCAAAGCAGCAGAAGTTCGTGA
>Ga0208249_1000043_pt1 | contig 37789 bp, 36 predicted proteins | sample CryBogmetaGMA1M_FD_184546 | JGI IMG/M metagenome (GOLD analysis project Ga0208249, IMG submission 184546) | Freshwater microbial communities from Crystal Bog, Wisconsin, USA - MA1M (SPAdes) | ecosystem: Environmental > Aquatic > Freshwater > Lake | place: Crystal Bog, Wisconsin, USA | collected...
GTCTGCTTCTTCGCCGTGGTGAGCTCGTAATCCGAGAAGCCAAGCTGCTTGCCGCCCATCACACCAGTCCTGGCCTGCGATCACAGAGCCATTGTCCCGCAAATGGCCTGGGTTTTCCAGGGTCTCCCTAGGCCTGAACCGCTGAACTCAGCAGCCGACAAGCATTCATGATGCTGCTCCAGGCCAGTAAAGACCTGCCTGAGGAGTAGAAAAAAGCGCCCCGAAGGGGCGCCGATAGTTCACAATCAGATTAACAGATCCTTGGTATAGCGATGTGCCATGTGATCGCTACGGAGATAGATGCCGATGCCCGAGCGCTGGCAGTTGTCGCCATCTCCTGTGGTGATGCCAGCTTCGACAGAGAGATCACCGGCGATACCGGTGCCGACATATGCTGGCCCGAATGATTGGTAGCGCTTGGCTTGTTCCGCTGCAGCCATGGGAGCAAGTCCAAGCGCTGCGTTGATTGAGGTGATTTGATCGTTGGTGGCGTTGTTCATCGGGGTGAACTTGTGGAACACCAAACCTGGCCCCCGGGGAGGGGATGTCCACATCGGGGTGTAGGAAGACGGTGCATCTTGGGGATGCGGATCTGGCTCCGAACCGTGCCTGTGTAGCATGTTGATTCACAGGCATTGGTGGAATTGCCCCCCGCCCCGGCCTTTTGCTGGAGGGGCTGTGCGAGGAGGGGGCTGGAGGGAGGCCGCGGCGATGTCTGTAGCTGATTCCCGCGCGCATGCGAGCCCTTCAAAATGAGAATGATGCAGCTGATGATTTCAGCGAGTGTTTCCACGGTGGCAGTGATCAGGCCGTGGCAGGTGACGCCGATATTCCTACAAGATCCGAGGCGCTATCATGTTGCTCTATGTACCTGTTGGCCAAAGAAGGCGGCTTGGGGTAACTAGGGGATTCCGGCTGAGAATGATTCTCATTAGCATGTGCTCTGATGGCCGCTCCGCCCGGGCGATGTGCGGGGATGCGGGGCAACGGCAGCCTGTGAAAAGAGCAGGAAATTGCCGTTTGCCGGTCCGATGTGAGGCCTTTGGATGCGTCAAGTGATGGTGCTCGCAGCGGTGGCTGCCGTTCAAAGGGCATCACGTGCCTCCGTGGATTGGGCTGGCCGGGTCAGTGTCCGGGACTTCGCCCTGGCGAGGGCCCTGAGACGCTCTGCCCGTGATCCTCTTCTCGCCGACGCACTTACCCAGGGAGCCGCAGGTTGATCCAGGGGGCCATGGGGCGACGCCCTGCTGCGATCCCTGGCTGTTGCCCGAGCGCCTGGTCGGCATCACCCGCGATGTCCAGGACGCGGGACAGGCCACGATCAACGCCGAAGCCTTTCACGCCACCGAAGCCCTGGAGCTCGTCGACAAGCGGCTCCAAGGCCCAGGGAAGCTGGCCCAGCTGGCTCGCCCTGCAGGGCCTCCTGAGCGGGCTCAGCTGGTGGGCCCCCTTCTGGTGGGCGCTGGGGAGCAGCAAGGGGTGTCAGCGGGCCGACCGTCACGATGCGTGCCGCCGTGAGATGGCGGCACTGGCTTCGCCACCGGCTTGATCTTTGAGTTGTGGATGGATAGCGCTTCTGTTGCCACTTTGGGGGCGAGGGAATACAAAGCAACCTTGCGTCATCAGCTGTTTCTGGTAGCGGCTCTGTCTTTTGCTGCAACCGTGGCGCCCCTACCCTCTTCGGCGCAGCAGCGCACTCCTCATGGCTGATGTGTTCGCCACGGAGCGAGTGACCTCCATATCATGTATAGGCGCCGGGGAAGGTCGGGCTGGTTTATTTTTTATTATCAAAAGAATTAGGCCGGCAAACATGAGCTAGTTGTTAATTGTTGGGCCGACTGCCGATTGTGGAAGTCTGGAATTTTCGGTTATCCTGAATATGGCAATAATATTATTCCGGGTTTGGTTGGGTGCGGGATTGCCTGGCATCTGTGCTGGCGCGCTCGGGCTTCACTGCCTGGGAGGATGGCTGGCTGGTTCCGGTGCTGACTTGCAGGAGTGCTCGTGGTCAGCCTGAGGTCAACCGTCGTCGGCCCGAGATCCTGTGGGTTTGCCAGCTGGCTGGAGTAGTTCCATGGAGAAGGCTCTGATCTATGCAGATTCTGCATAGAAGCCTGTACGGAATGATCAAGGCTTGCCCTGGCTGGGCTGCCTGTTTTGCAAATCACCGCTAGATCAGAGCTACCAGTACAGCTGTCCTCTTGGGTCCGTCCAGCTACTTTGAAGCCGCAGCTGGCTTTTCGCCCCTTCCTTTCCAGCTGGCTTGGATGGAGCTGGGGGAGGCGGCGCCGATCCAGACGCTGGAGGCGCCCACTGGACTTGGGAAGACGCTAGCCACGTTGGTGGGCTGGCTCTGGGACCGGCAGCAGCGGCCGCAGGCGACACCCCGCAGGCTGGTGTATCAGCTGCCACTGCGCACGCTCACGGAGCAGATCGCGCTGGAATGCCGAGCGGTGATGGCCCGTCTGGGGGTGGCCATCCCGGTGCATGTGCTGCGCGGCGGCCAGATCGACAACGACTACGCCGAGGACCTGGCGGCGGAGGCGGTGATCGTGGGCACCCTGGATCAGGTGGTGAGCCGCCAGTTGATGCGGGGATATTGCTGCTCGCGCTGGAGCTGGCCCCGTCATTTCGCCGCCCTCAACACCGACGTGCGGGTGGTGGTGGATGAAACCCAGCTGCAGGGTGCGGCAGTGCGCACGGCCATCCGCCTGCAGCAGCTGCACCAGGAGCTGGGCGGCCCGGCGCCGCGGGAGCTGGTGCTCTGCTCCGCCACCCTCGATTGCTCGCTGCTGCCGGCCGGCACCCAGCGCCACGGGCTTGGCAACGATGACTACGCACACCCTGTGGCGCAGCGCAAGGTGGGCCGCGCCAAGCCGCTCACCCTGGCAGGCGATGCCGATGTTGCCGGCCTGCTGCGTTCCCATCACCAGGAAGGAAGCCTCACCCTGGTGGTGGTCAATCAGGTGCGGCGCGCCCAGGAGATCAGGGCCGAGCTTCACGGGTTGCCGAGCCTGCTGCTCCATTCACGTTTCCGGCGGGCGGAACGGCAGGGGATCGAGGCAAGACTGCGGGACTTCCGGGGCGTGGTGGTGGCCACGCAGACGGTGGAGGCAGGGATCGATCTCGATGCCCGCCTGCTGGTTACCGATCTCTGTCCCTGGGCTTCCTTCGTGCAGCGCTGTGGGCGGGTGGGCCGCAACAACACCTATGCCGATGCCGCGGTGATGGTGGTGAATCCCGCTGAGAATCTGCCCTACGGCGAGGCGGAACTGGCGGCAACGCGTCAGCGACTGGAGAACCTTGATGATGCCTGCGTTCGAAATCTGATGGCGGTGGAGGCTCCGCCCCAGCCCGATTTAGGCAGACGCCTCCGCGGTGACATTTTCACTCAGGACTTGTTCGATACTCATCCCGCCGCGCAAGGGGACATCGATATTTCCCCTTATCTCAGGGTCGGTGACATGCGGGATGTGTCGCTGTTGTGGCGGGCCGAACCGAATCCAGCCATGGCCCCGCCGGAGGACAGCGAACTCTGCTCGGTGCCGTTGCTGGCACTGCGGCAACGCCATCCCACCGTCTGGATGCACCGCGTAGACAGATGGATGGAGATCTCGTCCGGCGAGCTTCCGGTCGGCAGTGTGGCTGCCGTGGCGTGTTCGGCCGGTGGCTACGACCCCCAGCTTGGCTGGCTTCCGGCGGCGCTGGCGGAGGTGGATCCCATCGCGGTTCCAGCAGCAGCCATGGAGGAGGAGAATCGCCGCAGCTTCGCCTTCAAGGTGGCGGTCACGCTGCCGCAGCATCTGAGCGACGCTTGCCAAGAAGCAACAGCCCTCTGCAGGGCGCTCTCTGTGGCGCCTGAGCTGGCCGAGGTGTTGATCCGCTCGGCCTGGCTGCACGACATCGGCAAGGCCCACCCGGTGTTCCAGGCCACGATGCGGGCCAACGGTTGTGGCGAAGGCCAGTGGGCCAAGGCTCCGGGGCTGGGAAGCCGGCATGAACGGCCAGGCTTCCGCCATGAGGTTGCCTCTGCACTGGCGGCTCTGCAACTCGGAGAGGCCGATCTCGTCGCCTATCTGCTGATGAGCCATCACGGCAAGGTGCGCCTCCGCCTTGATCCCTTCCCATGGCAGGACGACGACGATCCCCTCCATGGCGTGATCGATGGCGAGCAACTGCCGGCCGTTGAAGGTGTCTGCGCGGCGATCGCTCTGAACTACCCGCCGATGGCCCTGGGACGGGATTGGAGCGCGATCGCGCGTCGTCTGGTGCGCACCTACGGCCCCTTCCGCCTCGCCTGGCTGGAAGCCCTGATCCGCGAAGCGGATGCCCGTGCATCCCGCCAGTGGCAAACCTCATCCCCCCTTTAACAACATGCATCTGACTCTCCCCCTCGTCTCCCTTCTTCCTACCTTCGTGCCGGCCGGATTCGCCGACGTGGGCCACAGCGTTGTGCGTGACGCGAGCAGCGGCGAGAACCTGGTGATCGTGGATTCTGTTCAGTCGCTGGCGAATCATTTGGAGGCCACCCTGGTGCAAGAGCCTGGGAAGTTGATCACCGGCCTGGAGGCACTGCCCTATGTGCAACTAACGATCACCGATGCTGCGGGTCGCACCCGGATCAGCAGCAGCCTTGAACTGCCGCATCGCCTGGCCTCCGGCTGGTTCTGCAAGGCCAAGGACTTTGCCGATTTCCAGGCGGAACTGTCGAAGGACATTCTCGATCACGGGATCGCGGCAGCCACCTTTCGGCGCTGTCCGAATTCCCTTTTGCACGGCGTCTTCTACAGCCAGTTGGCTGGTCTGGATCCCAACGTCGCCAAGAGCCCCCGTTTGCTGTCGGCGGAAGTAGTGGCCAAAGGCGCCCAGTCGATCACTGATGGTGGAGTTGCCAAAGACCCGCTCGCGGTAAAGGGTGATTTCGATTGGGAGGCGGTGTTTGCTCCGCCCGAGAAGGACTCCGCCAAAGCCGGCGAAAGCAAGGTTTCGGCCCTAGGTGTGGGATACATCGTCCACAGGCACCAGGCGTTCATCGCGAGGGAAATTGAGCTGTCTGTTTATCTGGCTGAGGGGCGTATCAGGCGCCTGCCGTTGCCAGAACCGGCTCGTGCCGTGTTGCGGTTGCTGGCCCGCATCAAACTCGCCCTGCTGTTGGCCGAGCCGCTCGATCTGCGGGCCCATTGCATATTCCAGGTGAAAGACGGGGAAATCCCGCCAGAGCTGGAAAAGCCAGATGCGTTGTTGAATCAGTTGCAGCAGCAACTCCAGGAGTGCCAGCGGCTCGGGCTGCTGCAGGATCCGCCGATCACCAAATTCGAGCTCACTCTTGGAGCCGCAAAGATCAAGCCGGGCAAGGGCAAGAGCAAGGCTGCCGTGGCTGCAGAAGACGACAGCGAAGGGGCTGATGCGTGATGGCCACCACCCTGCGGATCACCCTGCTTTCCGGCCGTTACGGCGCGACACCCTGGGATCGAAGCGAGTTTGAGGGGCAGGTGGAATACCCTCCATCGCCCTGGCGGCTGCTGCGGGCGATCCTGCATGGAGCGTTCCTGCTTTCGGACAATCGTGTTGACGATCAGCTGCCGCAGGGCGTGGGAGCGATGGTGGAATCCCTGGCTGCCAGCCAGCCCACTTACCATCTGCCCTTCGGTGAGTTTGGGCAGATCCGAGGATTCCGGCCGGGATATGGATGCGAACCCCTGGCGCCGCTCCATACAAAAGGGCCCACCATGTACAACGCGAACGGCAAGCCCAAGCGGCGCTCGTTCATCGATTCCTTCTTGCAGCTGGGCGCTGGTGCGGCAATTCATGTGTCCTGGCCTGTTGACTTGTCCACCGATCAACGAAGCCTTCTGAGTGATTGCCTTGCAGGCCTGAGCTATCTGGGCCGGGCGGAGTACCCGGCTCTTTGGCAGCTGGTTCCCTCCATGCCGGAGGCGAACTGTTGGCCAGATTCCGCTGGCACCTTGAAGGTGCTGGGGAGCCATCCAGAGGGGGTGATCACCGGGTTGCTGATGAATCCTCAGACCGCGCGTGATCAGGGGCGCCCTGCTTTGCCAGGGCAGAAGTGGCTCAGCTACAGCTACTGCCCGGATCGTCCAGCCCCGCCGATGGGCGGCTCGGGCGCCGCGGCCGTAAATCATGCCGTGTTCGCCTGCCTTTCCAACCATCCGATTCCTGCAACGGCGGGTCTGGCCTGGACGGATCGCCTGCATCGTGCCCTGCTGCAGCGGGTGCCGGCCTCATCGCTGTTTTCTGGGATGGTGGCCGGTCAACCGCTCGGCGAGGACCAGAGGGCCTGGTACCGCTGGCATGAGAGCGATGGCTTCATCACGGCGTTGGAAGTGATGAGCCCCCAACCGTTCAGCGAGAACGAGATCGAGGCGCTGCAGCAGCTGCGCAGGCTCTATGGCCGGGGCGGTGTGAAGGTGCCGATCCGTCTGATGTGCCTTGATGCGATGCCACCCAGACGCGCTTGTCGGCTGGTCACGGCCACGCCGATGTTGCTCTACACCACCCCTCGTGACGGCAAGCTCCAGCGGCATCCGGCCAGCCAGGCGATTCAGAGCCTGCTCTGGGGCCTTGGAGAGGAAGGCAAGCTAGAGCCAAGTCTTTTCCATCTCCAGGGCGAAGTGATCAGCGTGGACCATTCCGAGTGGGGAGAGATCCGGGCGCACCTGGTGGAGGTGATCAATCAAGCGCGGGTCAGCGGTCGGGGAGCACGCCAGGCGGCATCGAGCCTGGGCTTCCGGATGGAGATCAGCAGCGAGCAGCCGTTGCCGGCCCTGGGAGTCGGCTGGGGGCGTCACTTCGGCGCCGGCCGCCTGGAAGCCGTGGCATGAGCGCGCACCCCCCTCACCGGCCGAAACCCCCTGTGCCTTCGTGGAGCTGCGCGCTCCATTGCAGCGCAGGGGATCTGGGGCTTTCGGGCACCGCTTGGGGGTCCATGAGAAACCGAAAAATCAGAGCTGCGCGCGATCCACCTTCTGAGCCCTTGCCGCGCAATGAGTTTGAGGGCCGGGGGTTCCGGATGGTGAATCCATCCGGGGAAGTTGAAACGAGCTGAGTGGCAACGGCTACAGCCGGGTGACGTGGAGTTCCGGATGGTGAATCCATCCGGGGAAGTTGAAACATGCTGGCGCCGGCGAGGTCCTCATAGCCCTGGTCCAGTTCCGGATGATGAATCCATCCGGGGAAGTTGAAACCTCACCGCTGCGGAGGCCGGCCTGATCCGTTCGCAGTTCCGGATGGTGAATCCATCCGGGGAAGTTGAAACTCATCAAAGGCCTCGAAGGTGGCCGGCGGCTCCGCCAGTGTTCCGGATGGTGAATCCATCCGGGGAAGTTGAAACCAGTGCTGCGCTTGCGGCACACCCCTCCACGCCATGGTTCCGGATGGTGAATCTATCCGGGGAAGTTGAAACTAGATCAGGTAGCCCACTCCGGCCAGGGTTGATCCCAGCTCCGGATCGTGAATCCATCCGGGGAAGTTGAAACTGGCAGCGGGTCGATAGTCCGAGCCGTGCAATCGTCTGGCGGTTCCGGATGGTGAATCCATCCGGGGAAGTTGAAACAACACCGGCAAGTCAGGCCCCGGCAAGGGTCCGAAGGGTTCCGGATGGTGAAATCGTCCGGGGAAGTTAAGCCGTACTGGCGCCACCAGAAGTAGAGCCTGGCCGGCCCTGGATACTGATGGTGGTTCCATCTGTGAAAGTTGACAGCGTATTTCCATCAAGAAATTTATTCATGGAAACCTCGTTCACTACTGCTCCTCTGTCCAGCTACCTTGCCGCGATTGGCCTTCTGCGGATTGTTGGTGAGCAGTTGGATCCAGATGCCCGAGGCTTTTGGCGAAGTGGGCGCTTTCATCTGGAATCAAAGGTGGCTATTCAGAGCATTGCAGAATTTCTCTGCAATGATTATAGGCCGTCCCCGTGTATCACTCCCTGGAATAAAGATAGTGGCTTTCCGGCTGGTAGTCCCGCCAGGGAGTTTCGCGATCTCAGCGCCCCACGCTTTGATGAAATGAAGCGAATTGTGGATGCGGCCGCAGAACTCATACCCCATTTCGCCGCGGCAGGCAGCAGCGATAGCAATGCCAAGGCCAGCCTCCTTGAAGCATTGGATCTCGCTGGAGATAGCGATGCCTGGTCTGCCTGGCTTGGGACCTGTGCAGTGATCTACCGAAACCAGAAGCGAGAACTGAGTGCTCGCTTTCCTGCACTACTCGGAGGCACGGGTGGTGCCTTCGGAAGAGCAGATTTCGGACTGAAGTTCGTGAAGGCCTTGCAGGTTGCTGCGTCGGAGCATTTCATCGCCGCCATCATCGGCTCCGATCAGCCCGATCTGATGATTAAAGCCGGCGATAGTCTCATCTATGATCCAGCTAGCCGTTGTGATGGTCAACAGGGCTATGGCGTTGCTACACAAGACACCCAGGAATCGAGAGCCGGCAAGGCGAATCCCGCCCTCTTGATCCTGCTCGCTGAAGGCATGGCCCTGTTCGAGGGGTACGCTATGACCACGGCACCCGATGGTGAGGCCGGCGAAGGCAGTCAGCACGCCGCTTTTACCCTGGCAGTCGCGCACAACTCTTCCGGCCATCCGTCCAGCAGTTGGCTGGAAAATGACGGGAGTCTTTGCGAGGAGCTGTGGTGCCCGCTTTGGGATGAACCCTGTCACTACAGCGACGTGCGAGACGCGCTGCGGCGTATTGCACTGCTGCCCCTCCCGCGGCAGTTGCGAACCGGCACCGATCTGGCTTTGTTCGCCAGTCGCCTCGGAAGACGGCTGAACCTTTCGGGGTTCGCGCGGTACTACTTCCCGGCTCGCATCGGGAAGGGCACGAAAATTCCCTCGCTGATTGAGGTTTTCGCACTTGGTGAAGGTGATGTAGAGCGAACTGACTCCCTCGCTGGTGTTGTGATGCTGGCCTCAAGGCTTCGCATTCACGCGAAAAACAAAGCGATTCCGTCCAGCTATCGTCACACCGCGGAAAGGGTTGTGGCTGAGGTGGAGGCCGTCGCCGGAGGCGGCGGCAGTTATGCGGAGCTGCTTCGCACGCTCCTGGCCTGGCGAAGGCAGGAGGATCTGTCGCGGCAGGACCCCAAGCAAACTGACAAGACAGCTTTGAGCCTCAGGTTCTCTTTTCAGTTTGGTTCGAGCGCCCTGCCGCCAGAGTGGTTCGACCACCTGGGCCGGGAGCTGGATGGCCCCGAGTGGCGCCTCGCCCTTGCCCTGGGAACTGGCCAGATCCTGACCAATCATCCCCGCTTGGCGACGCGAATCTCAGGGGGCAAGTCCAACGGCAGAACCACCAGAGAAGAGGGTCAGAGCCAGCGCTTTACCCCCCTTGCCACTGGCCGCCCCTATGCGGGCCTTGCCGATGTTCTGCTGCTGCTGGAGGGCCGGGTCGATGCCGAACTGGTGGACGATCTCGCCATTGGTGTCGCCTGGATCAAGCGTTGCGGCCTGCCCAAGCTGCCGTCGCCGGAAAGCCATCTCCCCTGGCTGCCTCCCGACTACCTCGCCGGGCTGCTGCTCAACCAATGGCGCTTCGATGCTCACAGCCCCGTCGAGGGGGACCGTGCCCGCTGGCGGGAGCTGCTGCTCGCCGGTCGGCCGGAGGAGGCCATGGAAGTTGCCCTGCATCGCCTGCGCGTGGCCGACGTGGTGAGCTGGCCCTGGCCTGCCATCGCGGCCAGTGATCCTCAGCGCCTGCTGCGGGCCGTGCAGGTGCCAGTGCATCCACGCACCCTCGGCAGGGCGAAGTCTGGGGGTTGAGGCCCCCTCAGGAAGGCCTGAGCGGGGCCCTGCCTGGCGATGGCTCCACAGTGCCAGAGAAGCGCTGTATGGCCGCTCACGGCCGCGGCAGAAGCGCCAGAGAGTGTTTTCCGACGTGCTGGGCTTTCTGCTCCGACGCGCGGGCTGCCCGGTCGACGAGATCTGCAGGTGATCCAATCGTTGAGGGTCGGCGCCTTCATGTTTGGGGTTTGATCCTGGTCCCCGCCCGCCCGTGCCAGCGGATCGCTTCCTGGCAGGCGGGGATGTTCCAGACACGCGGGCTGTTTTTGTAGGCCCCGCTTCTCCAGTGATCGCCATCGACCAGGAACCCATCGGGCTTGGCATAGCGCTTGAGGGTGTCGGAGCTGATCCCCAGCATCCGGGCTGCTGGGCCGGTGGGATGCCAGTGCTCCATCAGTTCTTCGGATCCGGAAGTGTTCGCCTGCATGGTGGTGCGTGAGCATGCTCTGGCAGGAGGGTATGTATCGCTTCCCTGGTTGCACGGCCGCCGGGGTGAATGGGGCCACGGGATGTTCAGCCCCACCGCCATCAGGCCTGGGTTCGCCAGGCGGCTCATGCCGCTTCCCGCTGCCTCGCTGCCACCTTGGCCAAGGCGATTTCCATGGAGGCCGCGGCCGTCTCGTCATCGCACCAGCGGCCGTAGTGCCGAAGGTGGGTCTGGAGACTGTGGCGCATCTGCTTGGCCGCCACCCTGGGTGTCAGTTCGGCAACCACGTGGGCCCGCAAGGCGTAGCCGTGGCGGAAGCTGTAGCAGGTGAGCTGTTCACCCTTGGCTGCCGCCTCCGCGCGGAGCGTGCACCAGATCGGCCGGCGCCGCAGGTAGGTGCTCATGGCGGAGGCCACCCCGGTGTCGCTGTTCCCCATCAGCGGCATCCGCAGCGACTTCAGATCACGAAGCAGCTGCAGGGCAAGGCCGGGCAAGCCGATCGGATCGATTCCGATGATGTTGCCGGGCCGGGTGTCGCCCCGGGCTGTCGTCTTCACGTAGGAGCAGTGGAGGCCGCGGCCGTCCTCTGAAACGCGGATGTGTCGCAGTTCCACGGGCCGCAGTCCATACACGGCGCAGAGTCCCACCGCCATCCGCCAGCGCTCGTCAGGGATGCCCTCAAGGAGCGTCTTCAGTTGCTCGTCCTGGATCGGGGTGCCGTCTTTGGTTCGTTCCCCCCTGGCCTTGCCGATGTAGCTGGACAGGTCTGCGGGGGGGCGCCAGGCTTCAGGGGCACCGCAGTGCTCAACGGCAAAGCGCAGCACCTGGGCGCAGTACTGGATGCGTTGTCGGCGCCCGGGGCTTCCGGCTTCGCCGCCGTAGCTGTCCCGCAGATTGGCCAGCACCGTCCTGGCATCACGCGGTATGGGCTTCCGCTGGACCACCTCCAGGAACTGGTCCAGCTTGAGGCGGTAATTCCTCTCGAAGCTGTCCTCCCGGCAGTCGCCGGTGTCGCGGGTCTTGTGCTTGCGGAATCGCTTCACCACCTCCTGCCAGTCGATGGAGCCATCACCTGGCATTGCCGCGGACGGGTGGGCGAAGGGGGTGGACTTGCTCTGCAGGTCCACGGCGGCCTTCAGGGAGAGGCCGCCCTTTTCCATGCGCTGACGGATCGCCGTGATCCAGTTGACCACCGCGGTGGAGGAGCTGCGGTCCCATCGCAGCGGGAGCATCGCCGACTCGCTGGAGCCGCCGCTCCAACGGCGGCTGAGCTTGACGCGATCGGATTGCTCCCGGACGGACCAGCCCTGCCCGTGCTCCTGCTGGATCAGCGAGCGCAGGGCGTTCACCCACTTCGGGGAGTGCTGGGAGATGCGGGGCATGGGCCATGGGCCGGCAAGACAGCTGCTCGGCCGGTAGCCCAAAAGTAAGCCCAAACATGCGCTAGAAGCCCCCGGTATGCCCCAGCAGGACAAATTGGTGTCTGCCTGCCGGATCCTCAGACCCATTGCCCTGACTGGGTTTTTGCCAACGCCCCCTGCTGGATTCGAACCAGCGACCGGCTGCTTAGAAGGCAGCTGCTCTATCCGGCTGAGCTAAGGGAGCACACTGGCATTGTGCCAGCGGTGCCCGCTGTCCGTTGGTGGGAGGTTGGGCCTAGAGTTTCAGACCGTGCAACGATCGCCATATGGCGGCCACCAGGCTCAGCGATAGCCAGAAAACGGAGTTGGTGGCCCGCTTTCGCGGTGGCGAAAGCAGCCAGGAGCTGGCCGACGACTACGGCTGCAGCTCCAACACCGTCAGCCGGGTGGTGAAGGCGGCGCTGGATCCGGCGGAATACGAACGGCTCAAGCAAAGCCGCACCCGCCGCGGCGGCCGCGGCGATGGGGTCACCAGCAACTTCAAGGTCACCAGCAGCTCCGAGGCCGGCATCGGCCACCATGCCGGTAGCCCCAACGAGCCCGGGGCTGGCGGGGCTGAGGCTGAAGCTGAAGTTGCGCTTGCCGACCCCGGCCTGGAGATCAGCCTGGGCGAGGGCAGCCAGATCGACGACGACGCCGTCGTCGACAGCGACGACGGCGAGATCGACGCTGATGACAGCGAGATCGACGACAGCGAGATCGACGACAGCGAGATCGACGATGGCCCCGGTGACGCCAGCCAGGACGATGACGGGCCCGCGACGCTGGCCATCGATGATGCCGATGATTTCGGTGACGACGAGGACGACGATTTCGGCGTTGACGAAGCCGATGACCTTGGTGTGTTCACCCCGATCGCCGTCACCATCAACATCGACGACCATGCGCCGGTGGCGGTGGTGCCGTTCCGGGCCGCCGAACTGCCCGCCAGTGCCTACATGCTGGTGGACAAGACCGTCGAGCTCCAGCCCCGCCCCCTCAGTGAGTTCCCGGAACTCGCCGGTCTGGCGGCCGACGAACTGCAACGTCAGGCCCTCACCATCTTCCCCAACCCCCGGCAGGCGAAACGCCAGTGCGGCCGCACCCAGCGGGTGATCAAGCTGCCCGATCTGAGCCTGCTGGAGCGCACCGCCCCCTACCTGCTGGCCCAGGGCATCAGCCGGGTGGTGATCGAGAGCACCCTCTACGCGCTGCCGGAATCCTGATCGCTGCCGGGCAGGAGCAGGGCGGCGCTGCAACCGCCGCTGATCACACCCACCGCCAGGGCCAATCCCACCAGGAAGCCACTCGGCAACGGGGCGCTGCGGGCTATCCCCAGGTTGACGATCGGCCGGTCCTCGAGGTTCTGGGCACCCAGGCACACCGCCAGCAGCAGCAGGCCACCGCCGATCAGGCTGCCGAACAGGAGACGCAGGCGCAGGAGCATCGTCGGTAGGTGGAGGGGTGGCGCTGAACCGTCACCCTGGGGCTGCCGTCAGTCTGCCTGGGGGGCGGCCGGGCTGTGCAGCAGGGCGTAGAGCTCCCGGCGGCTGTGGCCGCTCAGCACCGCCAGCTGCCGCGCCGCTTCCGGCCGGCTCAGGCCGCTGGCCACCAGGGCGTCCAGTTCCTGGCGGAGTCGCTCCTCCTGCCAGGCCGGTGCCGCCGCTGGCGCCGCACCGCCCAGCACCAGCGTGCATTCCCCCTGGGGGGGGATGCGCCGGAAGTGCTCCAGGGCGGCGGCCACCGTGGGGCCCACCTGCTGCTCATGGCGTTTGGTGAGCTCGCGGGCCACCTGCAGGGGCCGATCACCGAGCACCGCCAGCAGGTCGTCGAGCAGGGCGATCAGCCGGTGCGGGGCCTCGAACAGCACCAGCGTGCGTTCCTCCTGGGCCAGTTCGGCCAGCCGCTGGCGCCGCGGGCCGCTGCGGGGCGGCAGGAAGCCTTCGAAGCAGAAGCGACCGCTGGGCAGGCCGCTGCTCACCAGCGCCGTGGTAACAGCCGAGGGCCCCGGGATGCAGATCACGGCATGGCCGGCCTGGCGGGCGGCCGCCACCAGCCGCTCGCCTGGATCGGAGATGCCCGGCAGGCCGGCGTCACTGATCACCGCCAGCGCTTCACCGGCGGCCAGGGCCGCCAGCAACTGCGGTATCCGCGCGGTCTGGTTGTGTTCGTGGAAGCTGATCAGGCGGCCGCGGCAGCCGAGGCCCTGCAGCAGCAGGCCGCTGCGGCGGGTGTCCTCGCAGGCGATCCGGTCGACAGCCGCCAGCAGCCGACGGGCCCGTGGTGAGAAATCGTCGAGATTGCCGATCGGCGTGCCCACCAGGTAGAGGACGCCGGCCGCGGGTTCGCTGCTCTGCTCCGGTGGCCTCTCCACTTGCTGCACAATGCCTTTTTCCCCTTCCAATGATGCCGGTCTCCACCCCCCTGCCCGGCGATCCAGCCCTGGGCATGGATCTGGCCCTGCCCGGCGGAGTGGAGCTGGGCCCGTTGCTGGTGGAGCTGCGCCGGCTGGCCTGGGGGGCCGCCGACATCCTGCGGGCCTACGCCCGGGGTGAGCAGCCCCCCCATGGCTTCCCCGCCGCCCTGGAGGTGGACCACGGCGGTGAGGGGCCGGTGTCGGCGGCGGATCTGGCGGTGAACAGCTGGCTGCTGGATGGCCTGGCGGCCGCCTTTCCCGCAGCCGGCTGGACCCTGCTGAGCGAGGAGACCGCCAAACAGCAGCTGCGGCCGGGGGAACCGCTGGCGGCGGACTGGCTGTGGATCCTCGATCCCCTGGATGGCACCAAGGACTTCCTGCAGGGCACCGGCGAATATGCCGTGCATCTGGCCCTGGTGCAGCAACAGCGGCCGTTGCTGGGGGTGGTGCTGTTGCCGGAGCCGGAGGAACTCTGGTTCGGGTTGTTGCCGGCTGCTGCCGGTGAAGGGTTGGCCGGTGCCGGGGTGGCCTGGTGCGAGAACCGGGAGGGTGGCTGTTTTGCCGCCGCCCTCAGTGGTCGCCGCCGGCGCCAGGAGCTGGTGCTGGTGGCCAGCCGCAGCCACCGGGACGGCCGGCTTGAGGAGCTGCTGGCGGCCCTGGACCTGGGCGACAGCGTGGCGATGGGCAGCGTGGGTGGCAAGGTGGCGGCGATCCTGCGGGGTGAAAGCGACCTCTACATCTCGCTTTCGGGCCGCAGCGCCCCCAAGGACTGGGACATGGCGGCCCCGGAGGCGGTCTTGCGCGCCGCTGGCGGGGCCTTCAGCCATGCCGATGGCCAGCCACTCCTTTACAACACCGGGGATGTCCGCCAGGCGGGCTGCCTGGTGGCCAGCCATGGTCCGCTGCAGGAGGAGATCTGCGGGTTGGCGGCCAGCGCCATGGCCCGCATTGATCCCGGCTTCCCGCTCTGATGGGCGGGCCCGGCCGGCTCAGGCCGGCGTGGGTTCCTGCTGGGGGACGCCGCGCAGGGTGAGGTTGATGCGGCCGCGGTTGTCGATTTCGCGCACCCGCACCGTCACCTGATCGCCCACGTTCACCACATCCTCCACCTTCTCCACCCGGGCCTCGGAGAGCTGGGAGATGTGGATCATCCCCTCCTTGCCGGGCAGGATCTCCACGAAGGCGCCGATCGGGATCACCCGGGTGACGCTGCCGTTGAACACCTCACCTTCGCTCACCCGGCGGGTGAGACCCTCGATGATCCGCTGGGCCTCTTCGGCCGCGGCACCGTCGTGGCTGGCGATCGTGACGATGCCACCGTCTTCGATGTCGATCTTGGTGTTGGTGCGCTCGGTGATGCCCTTGATCGTGCGACCACCGGGGCCGATCACGGTGCCGATCAGTTCCGGATCGATGCGGAAGCTGAGCAGGCGCGGGGCGTGGGGGGAGAGGATGTCGCGGGGCTTGTCGATCGCTTCGAGCATCTTCTCGAGGATGTGCAGCCGGGCGGGACGGGCCTGGTTGATGGCCTCGGCCACGGATTTCACCGCCAGTCCGGTGATCTTCATGTCCATCTGCAGGGCCGTGATGCCCTTCTCGGTGCCAGCCACCTTGAAGTCCATGTCGCCGAGGAAATCCTCGATGCCCTGGATGTCGGTGAGGATGCGGATCTCATCGCCCTCCTTGATCAGGCCCATGGCGGCGCCGCTGACGGGGGCCTTGAGCGGCACGCCGGCATCCATCAGCGCCAGGGTGCTGCCGCACACCGAGCCCATCGAGGTGGAACCGTTGGAGCTGAGGCATTCCGACACCACCCGCAGCACGTAGGGGAAGGTTTCCTTGCTGGGCAGCACCGGCACCAGGGCCCGCTCCGCCAGGGCGCCATGGCCGATTTCACGACGGCCGGGGCTGCGCATCGGCTTGGTCTCGCCGGTGGAGTAGGGGGGGAAGTTGTAGTGGTGCAGGTAGGTCTTCTCGGTGGACGGGTTGAGGTCGTCCATCTCCTGGGCATCGCTGGGGGTGCCGAGGGTGGCGCAGGAGAGCACCTGGGTGAGACCGCGCTGGAACAGGCCGGAGCCATGCACCCGTTTGGGCAGCACACCGGCGGCGGCGCTGATCGGGCGCACCTCGTCGAGGTTGCGGCCATCGACCCGCTTGCCTTCCTGAAGAATCTGCTGACGCATCAGCTTCTTGGTGAGGCTCTTGAAGGTGTTGGCGAGGGCCTTGCCGTTGCCGCTCACCGCCAGCCGGACGGCGTCGTCGTCCTTGAGGGTGGCGATCTTCTCGCCGACGGCGGCCTTGATCGCATCGAGCTTGGCGTCCCGTTCGGCCCTGGTCTGGCTGAACTGCTTGAGTACCTCACCGATCGGGGCGCCGCATTCCTGCTCCAGGAAGCTGGGCAGGGCCGGGTCGCCGCTGCGGGCTTCCGGAAACACCTGCTCGATGCCGAGATCCTTGAGCAGGGCCTGCTGGGCCTTGATCAGCTCGCCCACCGCTTCGTAGCCGAAGTCGATGGCTTCGATCACGTCCTGCTCGGGCAGCTGGTTGGCGCCGGCTTCTACCATGATCACGCCCTGGGGTGTGCCCGCCACCACCAGATCAAGTTCGGAGCGCTCGATTTCCCGATAGCTGGGGTTGAGCACGAAGTCGTCGCCGAGCAGGGCCACCCGCACGGCCGCCATGGGCCCGTGGAAGGGGATGCGGGCCAGCAGGGTGGCCAGGGAGGCCCCGGTGACCGCCAGCACATCGGGCGGCACCCGCTCGTCGAGGGAGAGGCAGGTGGCGACGATCTGCAGGTCGTCGCGCATCCAGCCCGGGAACAGCGGCCGCATCGGCCGGTCGATCAGGCGGGCGATCAGGGTGGCCCGCTCGGGGGGACGGCTTTCTCGGCGCATGAAGCTGCCGGGGATGCGCCCGGCGGCGTAGAGCCGTTCTTCGTAATCGCAGATCAGGGGCAGGAAATCGATGCCCTCACGACCGCCGGAGCGGGTGGCGGTGACCAGAACAGCGGTGTCTCCGCACTCGACCATCACCGAGCCCCCAGCCTGGGGGGCAAACCGACCGGTGGTCAGCCGGATCTCCCGACCATCGAAGGAGATCGACTGAGTCTGTCCTTGCACTTGGATTTATGTCCTTTTGTTTTCAATGGACATTCTCGCATCCGGCCCATGCGTGGTCGCCGAAATCACCATTTTTCGTCGTCATGGCGGCCGGGCCCCGCCAGGGGGGCCATGAAAAAGGCGCCCGCAGGCGCCTCAATCAACACGGCGGCGATGGAAGCCGTGGGAAGGGGTGGGGCTCGGCGCTCTGGCCTGCCGGCCCGTTCTCACCAGCTGGACTTGACCACGCCGGGAAGTTCGCCCTTGTGGGCCCGTTCACGCAGCTGGTTGCGGCAGAGGCCGAAATCGCGGTAGTAGCCGCGGGGTTTGCCGGTGGCCCAGCAGCGGTTGCGCACGCGCACCGGGGCGCTGTTGCGGGGGAGGGCCTGGATCCGGCGGTGGATCTCCAGGCGCTCCATGGGATCAGCGGCGGCTTCGAAGGCGGCCTTGAGGTTGGCTCGCTTGGCGGCAAAGCGCTCCACCATTTTCCGGCGCTTGACATCGCGCGCGATCATCGACTTCTTCGCCATTCGGCCGCTGCTGCTTGAAGAGAGAGTCTTCGATCTTACCTCCCGGGGTGGGAGGGACAGAGGCCGGCGATGGCACAGCTGTCGCAGCGCGGGCGGCGCGCTGTGCAGATCGCCCGGCCATGGAAGATCAGCCGCAGGGAGAAGATCTCCCACTGGGGCCTCGGCAGCAGCTTCATCAGGTCGGGTTCGATGCGGCGCGGGTCGTCGTGCTTCGTCAGGCCCAGCCGGCCCGAGAGGCGCCGCACATGGGTGTCGACCGTGACGCCGGCATTGATGCCGAAGGCATGGGCCAGCACCACGTTGGCGGTCTTGCGGGCGACCCCCGGCAACTCCAGCAGTTCCTCCATGCTGGCCGGCACCGCGCCGCCGTGGCGTTCGATCAGCAGCCTGGAGGCGGCCACGATCGCCCTGGCCTTGTTGCGGAAGAAGCCGGTGGAACGCACGTAGGGCTCCACCGCCTCGGCCTCGACCACGGCGGCAGCGGCCGCATCGGGGAAGCGCTCGAACAGCGCCGGCGTCACCTTGTTCACCCGCTCGTCGGTGCACTGGGCGGAGAGCATGGTGGCCACCAGCAGCTCCCAAGGGGTGCGCCAGTCGAGGGAGCAGGTGGCGTGGGGATAGAGCTCGCCGAGTTGCTCCAGGATCAACGGCGCCCGCTGGCGGGCCGAGGGCAGCCGGGGCACCTCAGTGCCCCAGCAGTTGCTGCACCGCCGGCAGTTGGCTGGTGTCCCTGACGATCAGCACCAGGCTGAGGCCGACCAGGAACACGAATCCCGATTGCATGAAGGCCATCTGGAAGCGATCGGGCAGGGGACGGCCGCGCACGCCCTCCAGCAGCAGCAGCATGAACTGACCGCCATCGAGCAGGGGCAGGGGCAGGGCATTGAGAACCGCCAGGTTGATCGAGATCAGGGCGGTGAACAGGAAGAGGCTGCCGCCGCCCTGCTTGGCCAGGGAGGCGCCCATGGCGACGATCTTCACCGGCCCGGAGACCTGGCCGGCGGTTTCGCCGAAATGGGTGACCAGCGTGCCGAAGCCCTCCAGGGTGCGGCGGCTGAGCACGATCAGGTCGTGGTTGGCCTGGCGGATCGGTTCGAGGGGGTTGCGGGGGGCGCGGTAGGACTCGCTGCCATTGGGTTGGAGCTGGGCGCCGATCCGCCCGATGCCGCCCAGATCGGAGGGGGTGAGGGGAATGGCGAGGCTGCGGCCGTCCCGTTCGGCCTCCAGCTGCAGCGGCAGGCCAGCGGAGTGGCGGATGCGTTCCACCAGGCTTTCCACCGCCTGCTGGCCGCCGGCCAGGGCGGTGCCATCGAGCCCCACGATCCGATCGCCGGCCCGCAGGCCGGCGCTGGCCGCCACCTGGCCGGCCTGCACGCTGCTCACCAGCACCCCCGGGGTGGCACTGAAGCCCGCGGGGATGCCCAGCACCACGCCCTGTCCCAGCAGCACCAGCCAGGCCAGGAGCAGGTTGGCCAGCACGCCGGCGGCGATCACCAGGGCGCGTTGGGGCAGGGGGCGGTTGCGTAGCAGATCGGGGTCGTCGGCGGCGAAGGGGCTGTCCTCCTCGTCGTCGGGAAAGCTCACGAAGCCGCCGAGGGGGATCGCCCGCAGGGCGAAGAGCACGCCGCGGCGCCGGTGCTGCAGAAGCACCGGACCGAAGCCGATCGAAAAGCCGCTGACCCGGATGCCCTGCCAGGTGGCCGCCAGGAAATGGCCGGCCTCATGAACCACGATCAGGCCGGCCAGGATGGCCAATGCGGTGAGAACACCCATGCCGGAACTGCTTGCGAAGGCTCCATTCTGGGGGGCAGGGCCCGCAGGCTGTCCGGCGTCACTGGCCCGGTATGCCGAACCTTCCTAGTATTCGCACTTTCAGATCAGCGGCTGTATCGGATTCACGACACGCTCGTTCTGCGGCTCCTGACCACTCTTCTCTGTTTGCCCGGTTCCAGTCACGGCGAAGCCCCACCCCAGTCACGACCCCCTTCCGCAACGGCCCCCCTTGCCATTCCGGCGACCCCAGCTGTCTTCGGGATTCCGCGTCGGCCGGCGCTTCGGCCTGGCCCTGGTCCTGATGGCCCTCACGGGTACGGGCATTGCCGTGCTCTCGGGGCTGCTGATGCGTCAGCCGGTCGAGGTCAGTGTGCTCACCATTCCCCAGTCCCCCTGGCCGGGCTTTGCCTATTTCAACTTGGCCCATCGCCTCGGGCTTGATCAGCGCCACGGCCTGCGGATCGACAGCGTCAATTACGACGACGGCCAGATGATGGTGGAGGCCTACCTGGAGGGCCGCCTCCCCCTGGTCCAGGTGTCGAATGTGGAGGCGGTGGAGATCTGCCGGCGCCAGCCGAAGCGCTGTCCGCGGGTGGTGCTGGTGCTCGATTCCTCCGCCGGTGCCGATCGGCTGGTGGTGCGCACGTCCTCGCTGGGCCTGGAGGACCTGCGCGGTCGCCGGGTGGGGGTCACCCCGTTCGGCCTGGGGCCCTACGTGCTCAACCGGGCGCTGGCCACCGCCGGCATGGACCTCAAGGATGTGGAGCAGGTGCGCCTGCATGCCCACGCGATGCCGCAGGCGCTGGCCTGGGGCCAGGTGGAGGCGGCGGTGCTGTATTCCCCCTTCAGCGAACAGGCGGTGCGGCTGGGCTTCTCCCGCGTCGTCTTCGATAGCCGGCAGATGCCCGGTGAACTGTGCGACCTGCTGGTGGTGGAACCCAAGTATTACGAGCGCAATCGATCGGCGATCATCCGCCTGCTGCGGGCCTGGCAGGACGCCCATGACTGGGCGCGGGCCCACCCTGCTGAAGCGCGGCAGAAAATGGCTCCGGATCAGCAGCTGAGTGAGGCCGGCCTGGCCCAGGCCGAGCAGGGGGTGGAGTATCTGAATCTTCAGCAGCAGCGGGCGATGCTGGCGCCGCTGGGGCTGGTGGCCCGCAACCTTGAGATGGTCCGCTCCGGGCTGGTGGATCTGGGGCGGGCCACCGCCTCCACCCCTCTGCCGCTGGTGATCGATGAGCCGGTGCGCAAGGCCCTGCAGCCGCGGGGCAACGGCCCCTTCTTTCCCTAGGGTCCGGCGGCGATCCGGTCTGCACCGAAATAGGGGACGAGGGCGGCAGGCAGGCGCACACTGCCATCAGCCTGCTGGCCCTGCTCCAGCAGGGCCGCCATCGTGCGTCCGATGGCCAGGCCACTGCCGTTGAGGGTGTGCACCAGGGTGGTGCCCTTGCCCTCCTTCATGCGGATGTTGGCCCGGCGGGCCTGGAAGTCGGCGCAGGTGCTGCAGCTGGAGATCTCGCGATAGGCAGCGGCGCCGGCCAGCCAGACCTCCAGATCGAAGGTGCGGGCGGCTGAGAAGCCCAGATCACCGGTGCAGAGTTCGAGGCGGCGGTAGGGGAGTTCGAGGGCCTCAAGCACCGCCTCGGCGTCGCGGGTGAGTTGTTCGTGGGCGGCGTCGGAGTCTTCGGGCCGGCTGAACCAGTAGAGCTCCACCTTGTTGAACTGGTGCAGGCGGATCAGGCCGCGGGTGTCGCGCCCGTAGGAGCCCGCCTCCCGACGGAAACAGGGGGTGTGGGCCACGTAGCGCAGCGGCAGCTGCTCGGCGGCGATCACCTCATCACGGTGGAAGGAGGTGATCGGCACCTCGGCGGTGGGGGTGAGCCAGAGGTCGTCTTCAGCGCAGCGGAAGCTTTCCTCGGCGAATTTCGGCAGCTGGCCGGAGCCGGTGAGGCTGGCGGTGTTCACCAGGATCGGCGGCTGCAACTCGCGGTAGCCCCGTCCGGCATGCCGATCGAGCATGAAGGCAATCAGGGCGCGCTCCAGGCGGGCGCCCTGGCCCATCAGGGTCACGAAGCGGCTCTGGGCGATCCGCACCGAACGCTCCGTATCCACAAGGCCGAGGCGTTCGCTGATCTGCCAGTGCTCCTCAAGGGTTTCCGATGCGGCGGCCAGGCGCGGTTCACCCCAGCTCTTCAGCACCACGTTCTCGCGCTCGTCGCGGCCGTCGGGGGCGAGGGGGGAGGGCAGGTTTGGGAAGGTGAGCAGCTGCTCGCGCAGGCGGGCGGAGAGGGCCTTTTCCTCCTCGTCGAGCACGGCCACTTGCTGCTTGATCCGGTTGCCCTGCTCGCGCAGCTCGGCCAGTTCGGGGGCGGTGGCGGCGATGCCGCCGCGGATCTGCTGGCCCACCTCGCGGCCGATGCGGTTGCCTTCGGCCTGCAGGCTGCTGCGCTGCTCCTCCAGTTCGCGCTGCTGACGCGCCACCAACTGCAGGCCGGTGAGGTCGAGCTCCATGCCGCGCCGTCCCAGTTGCTCGCGGATGCGCTCGGGGTTGTCGCGCAGCAGGCGCTGATCCAGCACGGGCCTCGGGGCGGTGAAGCGGCAGGTTAGGGGCTCAGAGCACCTGCACCACTTCGCTGACTTCAGGGATCGCTTCGCGGAGCTTGCGCTCGATGCCCATCTTCAGGGTCATGGTGGAGCTCGGGCAGGAACCACAGGCCCCCTGGAGCCGCACTTTGACGATGGGGCCGTCGATCTCGACGATCTCGACATTGCCGCCATCGGCCATCAGATAGGGGCGCAGTTCATCGAGCACCCGCTCGACGTTGTCCACGGTGAGGGCGCGGGGATCGGCGGCTTCGGCGGCGGGGGCGTTGCTGCTCATGGTGTGGGGGAGCGCTGATCGAACAATCCTAGAAACGCAGCTGTCCCTGCAGGCTGGTTGATCGAGACTGGTGGACGGCAGGGCGTTGGGCCGCAGTCAGCTCCCTAAGATTGGGGCATTCGCAGGCTTCGGACCCAGGGTTCGCTGGCCGTGGGGCCCTCCAGGCCAACCCCGTGATCTCCGCATGACCGACGTTCCCGTCTCACGCATCCGTAATTTCTGCATCATTGCCCACATCGATCACGGCAAATCCACCCTTGCCGATCGCCTGCTGCAGGAGACCGGAACGGTGGCCGCCCGCGACATGCAGGAGCAGTTCCTCGACAACATGGAACTGGAGCGGGAGCGGGGGATCACCATCAAGCTGCAGGCGGCCCGGATGGAATACAAGGCGGCCGATGGTGAGATCTATATCCTCAATCTGATTGATACCCCCGGTCACGTCGATTTCTCCTACGAAGTGAGCCGCTCATTGCAGGCCTGTGAGGGGGCCTTGCTGGTGGTGGATGCCAGCCAGGGGGTGGAGGCCCAGACCCTGGCCAACGTGTATCTGGCAATCGAGAATAATCTCGAGATCATTCCGGTTCTCAACAAGATCGACCTGCCGGGCGCCGATCCGGAGCGCATCAGCGAGGAGATCGAGGCCATCATCGGGCTCGATACCAGCCATGCCATTCCCTGTTCCGCCAAGACCGGGCTCGGCGTGCCCGACATCCTGCAGGCGGTGGTGGATCGGGTGCCGCCGCCCCAGGAACGGCTGGGCGAGCCGCTGCGGGCCCTGATCTTCGATTCCTATTACGACCCCTACCGGGGCGTGATTGTCTATTTCCGGGTGATCTCCGGTGCCATCAGCCGCAAGGACAAGGTGCTGCTGATGGCCTCCGGCAAGAGCTACGAGCTGGATGAGGTGGGGATCATGGCCCCTGATCAGCGCCAGGTGGACAGCCTGCATGCGGGGGAGGTGGGCTATCTGGCGGCCTCGATCAAGGCGGTGGCTGACGCCCGGGTGGGGGACACGATCACCCTGCTGGCCAATCCCGCCAGTGAACCGCTGCCGGGCTACACCGAAGCCAAGCCGATGGTGTTCTGCGGGCTGTTCCCCACCGACGCCGACCAGTACCCGGATCTGCGCGAAGCCCTCGACAAGCTGCAGCTCTCGGATGCGGCCCTGAAGTATGAGCCGGAAACCAGTAGCGCCATGGGCTTCGGCTTCCGTTGCGGCTTCCTCGGCCTGCTGCACATGGAGATCGTGCAGGAGCGGCTGGAGCGGGAGTACGACCTGGATCTGATCGTCACTGCGCCATCGGTGATCTATCAGGTGAACATGCTGGATGGCACCACGCTGATGGTGGACAACCCGGCAACGCTGCCGGATCCCCAGAAGCGGGAGTCGATTGAAGAGCCCTATGTGAAGCTGGAGATTTATACCCCAAACACCTACAACGGCACCTTGATGGAGCTCTGCCAGGAGCGCCGGGGTGAGTTTGTTGATATGAAATACATCACCACGGATCGGGTGACTCTGCACTATGAAATGCCGCTCGCCGAGGTGGTAACTGATTTCTTTGATCAGATGAAGAGTCGCACCAAGGGCTATGCCTCAATGGAGTATTCATTGATCGGCTATCGCCGCAATGAACTGGTGCGCCTTGATGTGCTGATTAATGCCGAGAAGGCTGATCCGCTCACCACGATTGTTCACCGCGATAAGGCCTATAACGTGGGCAAGGGCTTGGTGGAGAAGCTCAAGGAATTGATTCCCCGGCAGCAGTTCAAGATTCCGATTCAAGCGGCGATCGGTAGCCGTGTGATCGCCAGTGAAAGCATCAGTGCCATGCGCAAGGATGTGCTGGCCAAGTGCTATGGCGGCGATATCTCCCGCAAGAAGAAGTTGCTGCAGAAGCAGGCCAAGGGCAAGAAACGGATGAAGGCAATGGGCAAGGTGGAAGTGCCCCAGGAAGCCTTCATGGCGGTGCTGAAGCTCAACCAATAGGCAGGCGCCGGCCGGGGCTGCGCCTGGGTTTGCGGGGGCGGGGCATGCTTTCGGGGCGTCGCTGGGGCCGGCGCCGCTTCACCAGATCGCAGCCGAAGAACAGGGTGGGGGTGAGGCCATGCCGGCGGATCTCCCGGCTGCCCTGCTGGTGCAGGGCCAGCAGGCCTGCCCCGGCGATCATCTGCAGCATCAAGGTGATGGCGGTGCGCTGCGGGCTCAGGATTTCCTGCTGGTAGGGAGAAAGCTGCAGGGCCTTGCCCTGGAGCTTCCTTTGCATATCGATGTGGGCGGTCTGCTGCAGGGTGAGTAGAGGTAGCAGCAGCAGGCTGACCAGGGCGAGGGCCACCAGGCTGCGGTGCAGAAGGGTGCTGATCAGGACCTCATGGCGCTGGCGCCGCTGGCCGCCCCCCAGCAGATAGAGGCAGATGCCGACCGGCAGCAGCAGCAGCCAGTTGGAGAGGGCGGTGATGGCCGACAGCAGTTCGAGATTGGAGTGGTTCCCCGGCAGGGCCAGCACCAGCATGCGGCTGAGCATCATCAGCAGCAGCAACATGCCCAGCAGGCGCAGCTGAAAGAGTGAGTAGTAGATGGCGTGCTGCTGCACGATCCGATCGACCTGTTCGCGGGCGTCATCCCGGATAGGGGTGTTCATTCGCTCTGGGAATCGGGCAGCAGCACTCGCTGGCGGACGAGGAAATCAGGGAAAGATTAGGCGAGGCAGGGGCGCATGCTTTTGCGTTTTTTGTCGAAAAATGCGCCCGTCCCCGGGATGGCGGCGAGCGCTGGCGGCGGCGGGCGTGACTGGCAACCAGTTTGTCCCCGCTCGGGAACCCTCATCGCGGTGAGTGCGGATCTTCTGTACCAAGCATGACGAAACGTTGTATTCCCAGCCGTCGACTGAGGCCGGCGGCGGCCCAGGGCTTTGTGTTGCCCCTGGCGATGCTGGGTTGCTTCACCCTGCTGCTGGGCAGCCTCTCGGTGCAGACCGTGGCCCTGGAGGCGCGGCTGGAGCAGGGCGCTTCCCGGCGCCAGCGCCTGGCGGAGGACCTGCTGGCGTCTGCGGCCCAGCGGCTGGTGGGGGAGCTGAATGGCCACCACCGCTGTCTACTGGCCCTGCCGTTGGAGCGGTGGTCGGAGGCGGGAGCTGGCTGTGCCGGGGCGGGCGTGCAGACGGCCCTGCGCCGGGGCAACGTGCTGGGGGCGGACTACCAGTTGCTGGCCTGGCAGCCGTTGGCTAGCGGCGCCGGCGCAGACCTGCTGCTGGAGCTGGAGCCGCCGGCCGTGGTGCAGGGGGCGGTGCAGGGGGCGGCGCAGCCGGGCCCCCGCCGGGCCGCTTTCCGGGTGGCGATGGTGGCCGCCGAGGAAGGGGCGCCGCCGCGGGTGGTGGATCTGCGGGAGCAGGGCCTGCGGGGGGTGACGCCATGAATCTGATGGAGATCCTCACCGGCGGGGTGCTGTTCACCCTGGCGGCCACGGCGTCGCTGCAGGTCTGGTCGCTGGCGGCGGCGGGCAGTGTCCGGGATGGAGAGCAGCAGCTGCGGCTCGATCGGCTTGACGCCGAGCTGGTGGGCGCGGAGGTGAGGTTGCGCCAACTGGCGCGCCAGGGGGAAATCGCCTCCAGTTGTCCGGAGGCCACCGTGGTGCTGGCCGAGCGCCTGGCCGCCGTGCCCCGGGCCGCCGGGGTGGAGCGTCAACAGCTGCCCACGGCCGATGGCCAGCTGTTGCTGGTGCAGGTGACGCTGCCGGATGGGGAGATCAGGCGCCAGCGTCTCTACAGCCCGGCGGTGCTGGGCCTCTGTCCGGTGCTGGAGCCGGCGCTTCCGGAGGAGGGCCATGGTCCGCGCTGATGGGCGAAGCGGCGGCTACACCCTGCCGGAACTGCTGGTGGCCGCGGCGGTCATGGGCCTGCTGGCGCTGCTGGCGATGGGGGCCAGCCGGGCGCCGCTGGCCCAGCTGCGGGTGGAAAGCGCCACCCGGCGGCTGCTGATCGGCCTGGAGCAGGGCAGGGCGGCGGCCCGGCGCCGCGGCGAACCCTGCGCGCTGCAGCTCGGCCCGGCGGGGTGGCGGGCGCCGGCTACGGCGGGTCTGCCCGCCTGCCTGGGGGGCCTCCAGCCCCTGGAGGAGGGCCTGGGGGATGGGGGCGTGCAACTGGAGCACAACCTGCCGGCGGCGGTGCGTTTCAGCAGCAACGGCCTGGTGCTGGATGGCGGCACGGTGCTGGTGAGTGCCCCAGGCAGCGCGCTGACCCGCTGCCTGGTGGTGTCATTGCCGCTGGGGGTGGCGCGGCTGGGGAGGTTTCAGCAGGGGAGCTGCCTCCCCGATCGGGCGCTGTGAGGCCCCGGATGGCCCCCCGACCCTGGCGGGTCCCGCGGCCGCTGGCCGGGGCAGGGGCGCTGCGGCACAGCCTGCAGCAGGCAAGGCCGCAGCAGAGAACGCCGCTGCGGGGGGCGGCGGGCTTCTCGCTGGTGGAGCTGCTGCTGGCGCTGGTGCTGGGGCTGGCCCTGAGCGGCATGGTGCTGCAGACCCTGGTGGCGGAGGGTGGCCAGAGCGAGCGGCTGGTGCGGTTGATGCGGGAACGGCTGCAGCAGCGACGGGTGTTCGACCTGCTGCGCACGGATCTGCGGCGCGCTGAGGCGCTCCAGCTGCAGGCCGGCGACGGGGCGGCCTGCCCCCTGGCGGGGCGCCGGGCGGTGCTGGGGATCTGGGATGGCGTGCGCATGGTGACCTACTCGGTGGGCGCAGCGCCGAGCCCGATCTGGCGGGGTCAGGTGCTGATGCGTTGCGGCCCTGCCTTCGGCCTGCACGGGGAGGTGAGCGAGGGGGCCTCCCTCAACCGGGTGGTGCTTGATGGCCTGGTGGGCGATGGCCTGGTGGCGCGGTTGGAGGCGCCGGGACTGCTGCGGCTGGAGTTGCGCCAGGAATTTCAGGCCAGCGGCGGGCGGCCGCAGCGGATCGCTTCGGCCCTGGCGGCGGCTGTGCCCCCCTGAACGCGGATCCCGGCAGCTGACGGGCTGCGGCCGAGGTGGTTTTCAGTCGTTGACGCCGGCGGGATTGGTGGAATCCACGAAGGTGGAGCTGGTGCGGGCGATCACGTCCTGGGGGGATTGGTAGATGGGGGTGCTGCCCAGCTTCTTGGGCGGGTAGATGCTGATTTTGTAGGCGAGGGTGTTGCCTTTCAGGTAAGTGCTGATTCCGGGATCGCTGCTGGGGAAGGAGCCGGGATTCACCGTGAGCGTGGTGCGGCGATGCAGCAGGGTGAGCTGGGCCTTGGGAAGAGCCTTTTCATCGATATCGAGGGAGCCATCGGCCTTGATCGGTGGACCGCAGCGATAGAGCGATTCCTGGCCACTCGCCGGGTCGATGAAATGGGCGTAATGCACGTAGACGTTATCATAACCGAAGACCGTGGGGGTGAGGGTGGGGATGTCTTCGAGGACGGAGCTGCCCATGTATTTGAGCTGCAGTTTCAGAAAATCAGCCCTGGGCATGGTGCGGGAGATGGGGATGACAATCGTGAAATACATGTCCGACAGAGTGACGTTGTTGAGGGTGACGCCATTGCTGTCGATGTTCAGGCAGCTGCGGAAGATGCCGAGGGCCGTGCCCGGGGTACCGCTGGCCGCCCAGTCAGGGTTGCCGCAGCCGACGCCCTTGCAGATCTCGGAGCCTTCGCGCACTTCGTTGTCGATCAGGGAGATCAGCCGCCCCTGGAGATTGACGGCCCGCTGCTTGAGTTCCAGCTTCTGGCTGGCGCGGATGTTGGCCACCAGGGCGATGATGATGCCGGCCAAAAGGGTTGCGGCCACAGTGGAATAGATCAGAACCTCAGCGAGGCTGAAGCCGGCCGCTTCGGCGCGTGGGCGGCAGCGCTCAGATCTGATCATCAAACTCATTGGCGTTGCATTCGCCATGGCCGATGCCGATCATGCCGGAGGTTCTGTCGATCCGGACACAGCTGTCGTAGGTGCCGCGCCGTTGGACGGCGATCTGGGCGGTGCTTTCCAGCGGTGCCCGCTGCACCCGCAATAGGATGGTATCGGTGCTGTCGATGCCGCCCCTTGGGGTGAACGAAAAGTCGACAAAACCATCATTGTAATTTGGGCGATTGGCTGCTACCCGGAAGATCGGGCCGCTGCTGGTGCGGAAGCCCGCCGCGGGGATCAGGAAGGAGGCGTTGACGGAGCAGGCGTTGCTGGAGCGGTTGGCATTGCTCTCGGCATTGGGCCAGGTCTGGGCGAGGGTGTCGCCGGGGGCCAGCAGTTTTCCCTGGTTGACGTTGGCGATCTGGTTGCGGGCGGCGAGGATCCTCACCCGGCAGCCGCCAGCCACGCCCATGGCCCGGCGCTGGATTCCCTCCAGCCAGCCGCTGAACTCCACCGACACCGCCAGGCTCTGCTCCCGTTTGGAGGCATCGACCGTATAGCCGATGCCCACCATGGCCAGAACGCCGAGCAGGGAGGCCACGATCATCAGTTCCAGCAGCGAGAAGCCGCCCCTGCGCTCAGCGGAGCGGGACAGGGTGGAAGCACGCATCAGGGACACCAGGCCACCACGGTGGGGGTGATCAGTACGGTGCGATCCACCTTCGTTCCGCTGTAGATGATCCGTAGGCGATGGGCGGCGTAGGGGCCGCTGCCGCCGCTGTCGGTGTCGTTCTCGACACTGCGTTTGATCTTGGCGTCACTCAGCTGGCTGGCGTAGGTGTTGTTTGCGCCCATGGCTTCGAGCAGCTTGACGGTGAGCGTGTCGCTGTTGGGGTCTGCGCAGGCGCTGCGGAAGGCGAGCTGTTGATCCGATTCGCTGCTGGGATCGGGGTTGTAGGGGGAGAAGTAGTCCTCGCTCCTGTAGTCGCTGAAGGGGTCGTCCTTCCTGAGACAACTGGAGCCGCTGGGGGCCAGGGTGCCAACGCCATCGCAGAAGCTGTAGCGGGCGGCGAGGCCGCGCAGTTCAGCGAGGTCGGCGCTGACAGCGGCATCACGCTTGGCGAATTCATCGGTTGAGCCGAGGCCATTGATGGCTTTGCCGCTGAGGGAGGCGGCCATGGCGAAGGCGGTGAGCACCATCACCATCGAGATCATCAGCTCCACCATCAGGGCAGCGCCTTCGCTGGAGGGGCGCCGCGGCCATGGCGCTGGTGGGGGAGTCCGCAGCCGCCGGCGTAGGGACGGGGACTGGCGCCATCGCCGGGCAGGGTAAAGGGGGATCATTGGCTCACCAGCGAGGAGCTGATGCCGCGGCGGGCCACCACCTCATAAACGGCCATGCCGAGGCGGCGGACGGCGTTTTTGTAGAGATCGCTATCGCCAAGCCAGGCCAGATTGGGGTCTAGAAAGTAGGGGGTTGGGATGGCAAGGCTGGCGTTGTCGTTTAGGGTGAGATTGTTGAGGAAGGCGACGCCGTAGAATTTTGAATTGCCAGTGGCTGAAAGGGTGCCATTGGGCAGTGAAAGTAGAAGGTTGGTAATGGCGCTATTCCCATCGAGGCTGATCTCGAATGGGGTTGTGGTGACGCTGATCACGCCGGCTCTAGCCAGATGGAAATTATCAGGTTTTGTCGTGCATTGGATGGCGTCATTGGGGGTGGGACAAAAATAATGGGCAATGCCACCTATGCCGGTAAATCTCTGTGACGTGGATGAACTCCAGAGGCCATAATAAAGGTAGATGGGTGCCCTTGATGTGTCGATTTCGTACTTTGTATTTGGATTGAGGGAGTCGATCTTGCAATAGAAGGCGCCGTTGAACAATTTGCAGGCGTTTGGGAAGGAGGTTGGGGTAGGTGACCCACGTGAAAAGTCGACTTTTTCAACACTGGTGCCAGCCGCATTGACTCGGATGGTGTTCTTCGTCCCTGAAGAGCCCAGGCATTTAGCGCCCTCGCATTTGTCGGAACTGTCGGGCCAGACCGGCACCGGCATCGTGCTGGTGGGTGCACTGAAGCCGGCCAGATCCGGTTTCAGCAGCACCGGTACGCCGTCGATGCCGTTGGCCGCACTGCCACAGGTGTTGCTGCTGCTGGCGACGAGGCAGAGCAAGCTGGCGGGCTGGGTTGGTGGCGTGTTGGTGTTCGGGCTGCCGTCGTCGTTGAGTCTGACCAGGAGGGCATTGCTGCCGCTGTTGGACAGGCCCCCACCGGCGAGGCCGATGACCAGGCCGGGCAGGCTGTAGCGGAAATCGTTGCCGTGGGACCAGAGGCCCACCGCCGGCGTGGCGACGCCGATGTCGTCGGCGCTGCGGCCGAAGCTGAGGCCGCACATTTTGGGCACCAGCTCAAAGACCCGCCGTAGCTTCACCTGGGAGGTGGAGCCGACCGTATTGCTGATGCCCTCCACCACCAGCTCGAGCTCACCGGTGTTGGCGCGGTTGTCCAGGTTGATCAGCTGGTCGGTGTAGCTGCCGCTGGTGGAGCTGCTGTTGGGGGTGCTGCTGAAGCTGGGGCGGCTGCCCAGCAGGTCACGGGGGCCCCGGACCGTGAGCCCCAGCAGCCGGAACTTGCGATTTCCGCTTCCGGGCAGGGCCACATAGCCACCGCCGATGCCGAAGTCTGATGATGTGATTGGAGTGCCGGGATTGCCCGTGGGCGGCGAGCAGGGGTTGCTCAACTGCTCGGCAATGGTGGGGTCGCTGCTGCCCCACTGCCCCATGGGCACCGCCGCCAGCATCAATTGGCGATTCACCGGCTGGTTGAGGCGGCCCACCACCAACTCAATGCCGGCTTCGGCGGCATCGCGGGCCTCATTATCACTGGTGGTGCGGGCTGAGCCGGCCATGGAGCTGAGACCTCGGGCCACCAGGGTGACGGCCGAGATGATCACCACCATGGAGGCAATCACGGCGATCGGAAACACGAAGCCATCCTGCTGGCCAGGACGTAGGCGCTGGAGCACGCGGTGTGATTTGGGCTGTGCCATGCGACCACAGGGCTCATCGCGAATCCTGGAAGCCGAAAGGGCCAGGACCAAATCCCCACCCTGGAAACTACCGAGGGTGGGGTGAATGGGCGGATAATTCAGCTCGTGGCAAAGGCGCAGGATATTCCGCCATCTGAGGCAATGGTGATCACAGCCTTGATATCATTTTTGGTTGACCTCGGATTCGCGTTGGCACAGGCAACTCCGGCGGCGCCGAGGCCCGTGCCCGAGGTGACACCCCAAGTGGCCGTAACGGTTCCACCTGTGCTTTCGGTGCATGTGCCCTTGACCACCCCGTCTGTGGCGCTACCAGTTGTCCCTGGCGTCCAAGTTCCTACACCAGTGACCGTCAGGACGGAGCACTCCTTGGCGACGCCGAGGGCTTCACCAACGCGGGCACCGATCTTGGCCGCCGTTCTGGCTTCGATGAACTTCGGCACGCCGATGGCCGAGAGGATGCCGATGATCGCCACCACGACCATCAGTTCAATCAGGGTGAAGCCTGCCGACAGCAGGGAACCACGGCGCCCGCGGCGGTTCAGCAGCCGCATGGTGAGCTGGGGACGCAGGGACCCGCCGCTGCTGGAGAGGCGACGGGAAGGGGTCGGGGCGAGCTGCATCGGCCGGGGGTGTGCTTCTGATTTACATAGGTTCTAGCAGTACCGGCGCGGATCGACAGCATTTCTCGTGAAAGATGCCTTAAAAAGCACTGATATGGATCCGCCCCGCTCGCTTCGCCACTCGATTCAATCGGCCACCGTGTTAGCGGTGCTGGCGGGCTATGCCCTGCTGCTGATCCTCAAGGTCAGCCTCAATCAGATGGAGCGGCGCCAGTCGCACCAGCGGCTGATCTCCCTGCTTTCCGCCGCCCTGATCGAACGGGCCGCCACCCCCAGCCGCTTCCGCTCCCTGCTGGCCCAGCAGGTGCAGCCGGATCTGCAGGTGGCGCTGCTGGCCGTTCAGAGCGTTCAGCCGCCGCGGCTGGAGCACCACGGTGGCCGCTTCTGGCTGTCGAGCATCACGCCGATCCGCTTCAACGATGGCCACCGCCATGGCTTCCTGCTGCGCCAGGACGTGACCTTCTCGATCGAGCGGCAGATGGTGACGATCCAGTGGCTCACGGCCGCCGCCGGCAGTGCCGCCCTGGTCACCGCCGCCCTGATGCGGCCCGTGCTCAACCGCAGCCTGATGCGGCCGCTGCACGACCTCAGCGCCCAGCTCGCCGCCTACCGCTCTCCCCCCCACGCCGGCACCCCGATCAACCAGGCGGCCCTGCCCCAGGAGCTCCAGCCGATCGCCGCCGCCTTCAACAGCCTCCAGGAGCGGCTCGCCCACTCCTGGGAACGGCAGCGCTCCTTTGTGGATGGCGTCGCCCACGAGCTGCGCACCCCGATCACCCTGATCTCCGGCCATGCCCAGAGCCTCCAGCGCCAGGAGGCCGCCGTGCCGCTGCAGTCCTCCCTCGCCCTGATCAGCGGCGAGGCCCGCCGGATGGGGGCCATGGTGAGCGACATGCTTGATCTGGCCCGTCAGGATGCCGGCCGGCTGGAATTCCGTCTCCAGGCCATTGATGTGGAGATGGTGCTGCTGGATTGCTACGAGCGCCTGGCCCCCAGCTCCCAGGGGCGGCTGCGGCTGGCCCTGGCCGGCGAAGATGGCGGCTTGCCGCTTGCCGCCGGCGATCGCGATCGCCTCGAGCAATGCCTGGTGGCCCTGGTGGACAATGCCCGCCGTTATTCCAGCGGTCCGGTCAGCCTGTCGGCGGCGTTCCATCCGCCGATGCTGGTGCTGCATGTGAGCGACCAGGGCCCCGGCGTGCGGCCGGAGGAGCGGGAGTTGATCTTCGAGCGCTTCGTGCGCGGCTCCGCCGCGGTGGGCACCCGCGGCAGCGGCATCGGCCTGGCGGTGGTGCAGCTGCTGATGCGGGCGATGGGCGGCGACGTGGCCATCGGCGAGGTGGTGGGGGGTGGTGCCGATTTCCAGCTGCTGCTGCCGGCCCATGCCGGTTCGTCCCAGCGGCTGCTCAGGGACGCGGCGGACCCTCCTTCAGCATGAAGCCCACCCCCCGCACGGTCTGGATCAGGGTGCGGCTGCCGGGGGGTTCCAGCTTGCGGCGCAGGTAGCGCACGTAGACATCCAGCAGGTTGTCGTCGCCCACCCAGTTCTTCCCCCAGAGGGCATCGAGGATGGCGCGGCGCTCCTGCACCTGGTTGGGATGGCGCAACAGCAGCAAGAGCAGATCGAATTCCCGGGCAGTGAGATGGATCGGCTGCTCGGCGCGGATCACTTCCCGGCTGGAGGGGTTGACCGCCAGATCCCCCAGGCGCAGCCAGGTGCTTTCGGTTTCGTTCAGCCCGGTGCGCCGCAGCCGGGCCCGCACCCGGGCCAGCAGCTCCTCGATCGAGAAGGGCTTGGTGAGGTAGTCGTCGGCGCCGGAATCCAGCGCCTCCACCCGTTCGCGCACTTCATCGCGGGCGGTGAGCATCAGCACCGGCGTGGCGATGCCCCCGTGGCGCATCCGCCGGCACACCTCCACTCCGCTGAAATCGGGCAGGGTCCAATCGAGCAGCACCAGGTCCCAGCTCTGGCTGCGAATCATCAGCAGGGCCTGCTGGCCGGTGCCGGCCTCCTCGCAGCCATAACCCTCCACCTCCAGTTCCGTCGCCAGGAATTGGCGCAGTTCCGGGTCGTCGTCGACGATCAGCAGGCGGGGGGGGGACATGCAGGCGGCGAAAAGCCGGCTCAGATTTGGGAATAATGCCGGTTGGCCGGTTTCTGCCAACTACATTTGCATTTCTTCCACCAACAGGCCGGCGGCAGCGGGCCAGGCCCTTGATCCTGTTTCGGCCGCCCGCCAATCTTTCCGGCCGCATGGCCCGCTGGGGCCTGCTGATCGTGGCTGCCTACACCCTGGTGGCCCTGCTCACCCCCCTGCTGGTCCACCTGCAGCTGCTGCCCGAAGCCAATGCCGGCCTCGATCAGCCGATCTACGCCGCCCCGTCGCTGCAGCACTGGTGCGGCACCGACCGGCTCGGCCGTGATGTCTGCGTGCGCACCCTGGCGGGCAGTGGCGTGGCCCTGCAGGTGGTGCTGATCGCCCTGCTGCTCGCCCTGGTGGTGGGCGTGCCCCTCGGCATGGTGAGCGGCTATCTCGGTGGAACGGTGGACCGGCTGTTGGTGCTGCTGATGGACACCCTCAGCACCCTGCCGGTGCTGCTGCTCTCGGTGGTGCTCGCCTTCCTGCTCGGCCGCGGCTTGCCCAATGCCGCCGCCGCCCTCTGCGTGGTCTACGTACCCCAGTACTTCCGGGTGGTGCGCAACCAGACCGCCCAGGTGAAGGCCGAACTGTTCGTGGAGGCGGCCCGCTCCCTCGGGGCCGGACCGTTCTGGATCCTGCGCCGCTACCTGCTGCGCAACGTGATCACCTCCGTGCCGGTGCTGCTCACCCTCAATGCCGCCGATGCGGTGCTGGTGCTGGGGGGGCTGGGTTTCCTCGGCCTCGGCCTGCCGGAAACCATCCCCGAATGGGGCGGCGACCTCCAGCAGGCCCTCACCGCCGTTCCCACCGGCATCTGGTGGACCGCCCTCTATCCCGGCCTGGCCATGTTCGTGCTCGTGCTCGGTCTTTCCTTCCTCGGCGAGGGGCTGGAGAGCTGGCTTTCGGACCAACCGGGCCGCTCGGCCTAGGATCGGTTTCCCTCACTCCGCCGGCCCACCCAGGGGCCGCCCCGCCGATGCCCTGGTGGATGTTCCTGCTGGTGTTCATTGCCGGTGTGGCCCTGATCTCGGTCGGGCTCAACAACAGCGACGACGTCTTCGGGTTGCTGCAGAAGATCGTCGGCCTACTGATGGTGGTGGTGGCGATGCTGAGCGGCCATCTGCTGCCCATCGAGCTGGCGGGCCTGGCCCTGGCGCTCTGGTTGCCGGCGGCGGCCCGCTTCGATCGCGGCTGATCAGCAGCGCAGGCGGCGGTCGCGCGGCAGCGCTTCGCTGATCTCGCCGCTGGCGCTCAGGGCCGGGTAGGGCCGTCCCTCGGCCCGGCACCAGGTCGCCACATCCGGATAGGCCCACTCGAACAGCTGGCGCCCGTAGCGCTCCGGGCTCAGCCCTTCGCCGGCCGTGGGCAGCAGGCCCGCCGCCTGGCGTTGGCGCAGGGCCTCGAACAGCAGCGTGGCCGTTGCCACCGAGACATTCAGCGACTGCACCATGCCCTGCATCGGGATGAAGATCGCCTGGTCCACCAGCTGGGCAGTGGCCTCCCCCAGACCCCACTTCTCGGCCCCGAGCACGAACGCCGTCGGTCCGGTGAAATCACAGAGGCGGTAGTCGATCGCCTCGGCGGCCAGGTGGGTGCCGTAGAGCCGGAAGCCCTGCTGCCGCAGCAGCCCGATCGCCGTCGCGGAATCCGGGTGGCGGTGCAGCGGCACCCACTTCTGGCTGCCCTTGGCCGTGTTGTTGACCAGCGCCAGCCGGCCCGGCAGGCTCACCACATGGGCCTCCAGCACCCCCACGGCATCGCAGCTGCGCAGGATCGCCGAGACATTGTGGGGTTTGTCCACCTGCTCCATCAGCACGGTGAGATCGCCCATGCGCCGGTCCAGCACCGCCCTGAGGCGCTCGAAGCGGCGGGGCAGCAGCGGCATGGCGGGGGTGGGGCGACCTGGAGCGCTCATCCTGCCGCGGCCCGGCCTGCCGGCCCCGATCCGCGCCAGGAACCCTGCCGATGACCTCCCCGCTTTCCGCTGGCAGCCTTTCCGCCGGCAGCCCTGGCTCCGGCAGCTTCGACCCCCGGCCCTTTGATCAGCGGGTCTACGCCACCGTGGCCCTGATTCCCGCCGGCCGGCTGGCCACCTACGGCCAGATCGCCGACCTGATCGGGGCCTACGGCGGCGCCCGCCAGGTGGGCTGGGCCCTGCGGCGCCTGCCCCTGCCCTCGCCCGTGCCCTGGCATCGGGTGGTCAATGCCCGCGGCCGCATCGCCATGACCCCCGCCCGCGAGGGCTCCGACTGGATCCAGCGCCAGCTGTTGCTTGCGGAAGGCATCCCCGTGGATGGCGAGGGCCGTCTGCCGCTCGGCTCCTTCCGCTGGACCCCCGAGCGCTAGCTGTGGGTGAGTCCGGCTCCGAGCGTTTGAGCGTTTCCCCTCCCCCCGGCATCGCCGCCCGCCAGCTCGCCTGGCAGGCCCTGCAGGCCGTGGCCGCCGGTGCCTTCGCCGATGCCGCCCTGGACCGGGAGTTTGCCCGCCATCCCCTGGCCGCCGCCGACCGGGGCCTGGTCACCGAACTGGTGTACGGCGCGATCCGCCAGCGGCGGCTGCTCGATGCCTGGATCGATGCCCACGGCAAGGTGCCGGCCGCCCGCCAGCCCCCCCGGCTGCGCTGGCTGCTGCACCTGGGTTTATACCAGCTGCTGCTCTGTGATCGGGTGCCGGCGGCCGCCGCGGTGAGCACCACCGTGGAACTGGCCAAGCAGGCCGGCCTCGGCCGGCTGGCGCCGGTGGTCAATGGGCTGCTGCGATCCGTGCTGCGCCGCCGCAGCGCGCTGGCGGCCGCCGCTGCCCCGGAGCCCTGGGCCGGGCTGGAGCTGCCGGCGGCCCCGGCGGCGGCCTTCGGGTTGCGCCACTCCCTGCCCGACTGGCTGGCGGTTGCCCTGCTCGACTGGTTGCCGCCGGAGCAGGCCGAGGCCTTCGCCCGGGCGGCCAATGCCCCGCCACCGCTGGATCTGCGGGTGAACCGGCTGCGATGCGGTCGCCAGGAGCTGCTGGAGCGGCTGGCGGCCGCCGGGGTGGCTGCCGCCGCCCTCAGCGGCAGCGGCGAGGAGGCCCTCACCCTGCTGGAGCGCCCCGGCGATCTGCGGGCCCTGCCTGGCTACCAGGAGGGGCTCTGGTGTGTGCAGGACCGCAGTGCCCAGCGGATCGCCCCCCTGCTCGAGCCCGGGCCGGACCAGCGGATCCTCGATGCCTGCGCCGCCCCCGGCGGCAAGAGCACCCACATCGCTGAGCTGATCGGCGATCGCGGTGAGCTGTGGGCGGTCGATCGCTCGGCGGCCCGGTTGCGGCGGCTGGAGGCCAACGCCGAGCGGCTTGGGCTCCACGCCATCCAGTCGCTGGCCGCCGATGCGGCCGGCCTGGCCAACGCCCGCCCTGAATGGCGGGGCCACTTCCAGCGGATCCTGGTGGATGCGCCCTGTTCAGGCCTCGGCACCCTGGCCCGCCATGCCGATGCCCGCTGGCGGATCACCCCCGAGGCGATCAGTGAGCTGGTACTGCTGCAGGGGGAATTGCTGCAGGGGGTGGCACCGCTGCTGGCCCCCGGCGGGGTGCTGCTCTATGCCACCTGCACCGTCCATCCCCTGGAAAATGACGGCGTGATCGATGCCTTCCTGGCTGCCCAGCCCACCTGGCGCTGCGACCGGCGCCAGCAGTGGTGGCCAGGGGCGGATGGGGGAGACGGCTTCTACGTGGCCCGGTTGTGGTCGCCCGCGGATCAGGGCGGCGGCGGCGGCGCCGCCACCGGTGGTGGTGGCGTGAGCACGGGAGCGGCGGGCTGGGGCGCCGGG
>Ga0208249_1000044_pt1 | contig 37652 bp, 24 predicted proteins | sample CryBogmetaGMA1M_FD_184546 | JGI IMG/M metagenome (GOLD analysis project Ga0208249, IMG submission 184546) | Freshwater microbial communities from Crystal Bog, Wisconsin, USA - MA1M (SPAdes) | ecosystem: Environmental > Aquatic > Freshwater > Lake | place: Crystal Bog, Wisconsin, USA | collected...
CGGTGTTCATATCCCCTCCACGATCGATCGGGCCCGGCGGACGTTCGGCCCCGAAATGGACCGCCGTACTCCCCGCCGGAAAACCCCATCACCCCAGAAAAACGTCGACATTCGGCAGAATACGGAACGTTGGCCGCCGCGTCAAACCAGGCGTGGAGGCCCGGATCGCTCCCCGTTTTTCGCGACGGCGGCAAGGCCGTCCGGGGGAGTCGTTCGGGCCAGCCGGGGGACTCAGGTGTTGTTCGCCGATTGCCGGTAGACCCAGGGCGGGGTCGGCGAGGCGGTCGCCCAGAGCCCCTGCTTCAGGCTCTGCGCCTGGGCCTGCACGGCCGCGAGGGTTTCGTCATTGGAGTAGGCGGCGTAGTGCCAGGCGTTGCCGGTGGCCACCATCTGGCGGTTCACGTCGATGCCATCGACCATCACGCGGGCGATCCAGCGACCGCTCTCGTCGCGGCCCTGGTCCACCACCTCCACCGTCTTGCCGAACACGAGGGCCGCGAGCGCCTCGCGCGACGCCTTGCCGAAGTCCTGCCCGATCTCCGGCGCGTCGATGTCGGAGAGCCGAATCTTCTGCTGCTGATTGCTCTCGTCGAGACAGGTGAGGGTGTCGCCATCTTGCACGCCCACCACCCGCCAGAGATGCGGCGCGGCGACCGACGACGGCGGCGCCGACAGGCCGGTGCTCACCGGTTGGGCAGGCGTGCCAGCCGGAGGCGCGGATGCCGGTGCAGGCACGGACGCGAGCGCCGGGTTCGAGGCCTGGGATCCGGCGGTGGTGGCTCCGGCAGCGAGCGCCGCACTGGCAACCGCCGGGGGTACGACGGTCACCCAATCACCCGACGACGGTGGCGGGGGTGCGGCAGGCGGCGCGGAGGGAGGCGGCGTGGACGAGACCCACTGCGTGGGCGGTGGCGCCACTGGAGCTGCGGCGGGCGCCGCCGCCATGGCAGGCGGTGGCGACACGGGCGACGGACTTCCAGCGGGCGGCACGATGGGCGTGCCGGTGAGCGCGCGAGAGTCGGCGGGAAACAGGTACGGCGTGGGCGGATAGCGGGCGACCGTGGCCGCCGGCAGCGCCGGATTCACCGGCGGCGCCCCGCGGGTGGCGTAGTTCCAGCCCGACGCGGGAGCCGCTGGTGGCACGGGCCGCGCCACGCCGCCAGTCGCCGCCGGCACGCCGAGCACCGGAGGCCCCGCCTGATACGTGAACACATACGTCGGCGCCACATACATCGTGACCGGCTTCCCGTCGGGCCCGATGCCGTGATAGGGAATCGCTTGCGGCTGCCATCCCGGCGGAATCGCGCCTCCCTGGACGACCGCCTGCGGCACCGCCGGCGCCTGCCAGTAGGGAAGTGCGCCGCTCGCGGGTGCGCCGCCGATGTCTCCCGGCTTGGCGGTGGCCGACGTGCCACCGGTCGCCCAGGCACTCGTCGTGGCCTCGTCGGACGGGGCCTGCCCGAGCACGGTCCCATCAACCGCCAAGCAGGCCGCCGCGGCCAGGAACACACCCAGCCTCCGACCGATACCGGCGCGGTCCAGGGGAGTCAGCGGCACGTGAGCACGTTGTCCCGAGAAGGTTCGTCGAAGTCGCGAGGCTTGTAGCACCGATCACCCACTCTCTGCGATCGGTATTTCGGCCGCGGTCCATCAGCCCACCGGCACCCGGGACGGCCGCCTTGTCGAATCCGCGACGTCTGGGTGAACTGGGAAACATGCACGACTGCCGGCGAACGATCGTGGCGGCGCTCCTGCTCGTCGCAGCCGCACCGCTCGCAGCCACGGGTGACCCCGGCGTCTTTCGGCCGGTCGATGCCCTCGCGGCCCAGGCACGACGCGCCGGGCTGCGGGTGCTCGAGTCGGAGCGGCTCGTGCTCGTCACCGATCGCCCGCCGCGGGACGGGGACGGCGTGGACGGCCTGCCCACCGTGTTCGACCGGGCGTTCGCCGCCTGGTGTGACCACTATGGGCTCGCCCCCGAGTCGGTGCCGGACTGGCGGGCCTGCGGCTGCCTCGTGGTGGATCGCGAGCGGTTCCGTGCCGCAGGCCTCCTGCCGCCGACCGTGCCCGAGTTCGTCAACGGCTTCTGCGACGCCAACGTGTTTTGGCTCCAGGACCAGTCGAATCCCGCCTATCGCCGCCACCTTCTCCTGCACGAGGGCGTGCACGCGTTCACGCTCACCGTCCGCGGACTCGCCACGCCCGTCTGGTACAACGAAGGCATCGCCGAATACCTGGCGACTCACCGGCTCGATGACGGGCCCGACGGGCCGGCGGTCACCCTGACGCCGATCCCGGCCCGAGCGGCCGACGTGGAGCAGCTCGGGCGGATCGAGGAGCTTCGAGGGCTGCGGCTGCAAGGCCGCATGGCGGCGCTCGACGACGTGCTCGCGCTGCCGCCCGGCAACCATCGGTTGCTCTCCGACTACGCCACCAGCTGGGCGGCGGTGGTGCTCCTCGCCCGGCATCCGGCCTACGCGACTTCATTCGCCGCACTGGAACGCGGGCCGCTCGGGCCCGACTTCAACGCGAGGCTCACCGCGATGCCGGGCTACGACGCCCGCCGCGCTGCCCGCGACTTCGACGCACTGACCGACGACCTCGACTACGGCTACGACTTCGCGCGGTCGGCGATCGACTGGACGGCGGGGCCGCTCCTGGCCGGCCCCCACCGCGCGGACGTGGCCGCCGGTCGCGGCTGGCAGAACGCCGGCATCACGCTCGCCAAGGATCGTCGCTACGCCCTCCGGGCCTCCGGCCGCTGCACGCTCGGCCGGATCGGCGACACCACGATCGAGACGGAGGCCGCCGGGATTTCGCTCGACTGGTATCGCGGCCGGCCGCTCGGCCGGCTGCTCGCGGCGCAGTGGACAGACTCGCCTCCGGACGGCGGGCGGCCACGGTTCGTGGTGCTCGGCGAGGGGCGATCCGCCACGATCACCGCGGCGACCGACGGGCCCCTGTTCCTCAAGCTCAATGAGCCGCCCGGCGACCTCGCCGACGATGCGGGGTCGCTCCGCGTCGAGATTCAGCCGGCGCGATAGGACCCGCTCAGGACGTGGCCGCGTGCACGGCGAACTCGCCGGCCGTGGTGCTCGGGAGATTCGTCTGGCCCATCAGCCAGAGATCGACCGCCCGGGCGCACTCGCGGCCCTCGTGAATCGCCCACACCACCAGCGACTGGCCGCGCCGCATGTCGCCCGCGGCGAACACGCCCTCGCGGCTCGTCATGAAGTCGGCCCCGGCCTTCACGTTGCCGCGCGGGTCGAGGTCGAGGCCGAGGTCGGCGATCGGCCCGTGCTTCTCCGGGCCCACGAAGCCCATCGCCAAGAGCGCCAGCTGGCAGGGCCACTCCTGCTCGGTGCCCGCCAGCTCGCGAAACTTCTGCTGGCCCGAGGCCTCGTCGGTGTACCACTCGATCCGCACGGTCTTGAGGCCGCGGAGCTTGCCGGCGGCGTCGCCGAGAAACTCCTTGGTGAGGATGCCGAACTCTCTGCGGCAGCCCTCCTCGTGCGACGAGCTCGTCCGCATCATCAGCGGCCAGAGCGGCCACGGCGTGTGCGCCGGGCGTTCGTGCCGCCGCGGATACTTGCCGAGGTCCGGCGGCTGCGGGAGCAGTTCGAACTGCGTGAGGCTCTTGCAGCCCTGGCGGTTGCTCGTGCCGTCGCAGTCGCTGCCCGTGTCGCCGCCTCCGATCACGATCACGTCCTTGCCCGCCGCGACGATCTGGCTGGGCACCTCGTCGCCGGCGTTCTTCTTGTTCTGCTGCGGGAGAAACTCCATGGCGTAGTGCACGCCCTCGAGCTCCCGGCCCGGGATCGGCAGGTCGCGGCCGAGCGTGGCCCCGCCGGTGAGCACGACGGAGTCATACTCCTCGGCGAGTTGCTGCCCGCTAATGTCGGTGCCCACGTCCACGCCGCAGCGGAACTCGACCCCCTCCTCCCGCATCTGCTCGACCCGCCGCCAGACCCGCCACTTCTCGAGCTTGAAGTCGGGAATGCCATACATCAGCAGCCCGCCCGGCCGGTCGGCCCGCTCGAAGAGCGTGACCAGATGACCGGCGCGGTTGAGCTGCTGGGCGGCGGCGAGCCCCGCCGGGCCGCTGCCCACCACGGCCACGCGCTTGCCCGTGCGGACGTTGGGCGCCTCGGGCACCACCCAGCCCTCGTCCCAGGCCTTGTCGGCGATCGCCATCTCGATCTGCTTGATCGCGACCGGATCCTCGTTGATGCCCAGCACGCACGCCGTCTCGCACGGCGCGGGGCAGACGCGGCCCGTGAACTCGGGGAAGTTGTTGGTGGCATGCAGCCGCTGGCTGGCCTCGTGCCACTGCTGGCGATACACGAGGTCGTTGAAGTCGGGAATGATGTTCCCCAGCGGGCAGCCGGTGTGGCAGAAGGGCACGCCGCAGTCCATGCAGCGGGCACCCTGCGTCTTCACCTCCTCGGGCGGGAGGATCGTGAGGAACTCGTTGTAGTGCTTGAGGCGGTCCGTCACCGGCGCGTAGCCGGAGACCTTCCGCTCGTACTTCATGAATCCACGCGGCTCACCCATCGGTCGTCAACTCCGTATCGTGATTCGATTCCGTTGTGCAGGTTGAAAACCTGCACCCACTTTCAGTCCCTACGCCTTCGAAAAAGGTGACAGTCACCTTTTCGCGGCGAAAAGGTGGCTGTCACCTTTTTTCGCCTCCTGCTGATCCTGGTCCGCGAGCTTCCGCAACTCGGCAAGGGCTCGCTTGTAGTCGGTCGGCATGATCTTCACGAACCGCTTCTGCTCCGCGGGCCAGGAGGCGAGGATCGCCTTGCCGCGGGCGCTGTCGGTGTGGGCCACGTGCTTCTCGATCCGGCCCTTCACGTAGTCGAGGTCAGACTGGTCGAGTTCCTCGAACTCCACCATCTCCTTGTTGACCTTCGGCTTGAAGGTGCCGGAGGCGTCCCAGACGTAGGCGATGCCGCCGCTCATGCCGGCCGCGAAGTTCCGCCCCGTCTCGCCGAGCACCACGGCCCGGCCGCCGGTCATGTATTCGCAGCCGTGGTCGCCCGTGCCCTCCACGACGGCCTCGGCCCCGGAGTTCCGCACGCAGAACCGCTCGCCGCAGATGCCGCGGATGAAGATCTCACCGCTCGTGGCCCCATAGCCCACGACGTTGCCGGCGATCACGTTGTCTTCGGCCTTGAAGGGGGCCGTCCGGTCGGGCTTCACGATCACGCGGCCGCCCGAGAGGCCCTTGCCGCAGTAATCGTTGACGTCGCCCTCCACCGTCACCTGCACGCCCGGCACCCCGAAGGCCATGATGCTCTGGCCGGCCGAGCCGCGGAAGTTGATGGTGATCGTGCCGTCAGGCAGGCCGCCGGCGCCGTAGCGGCGCGTCACCTCGCTGGAGAGGATCGTGCCCACGGTGCGGTTGATGTTGCGGATCGGGAGATCGAGGGCGACCGCCTCGCCCCGCTCCAGGGCCGGCTTGCAGAGCCCCAGCAGCGTGGTCATGTCGAGCGACTCGGCGATGCCGTGATCCTGCTTCTCCTGGCAGAACGTCTTCACCCGCTCCGGCACCTCCGGCTTGTGGAGGATCGTGGAGAAGTCGAGCCCCTTCGCCTTCCAGTGGGCGATCGCGGCCCGGGTGTCGAGCCGGTCCACCCGGCCGACCATCTCGTTGATCGTGCGGAAGCCGAGCTTCGCCATCAGCTCGCGAAGCTCCTCGGCGAGCATGAAGAAGAAGTTGACGACGTGCTCCGGCTGGCCCGTGAACTTCTTGCGGAGTTCCGGGTCCTGCGTGGCGATCCCCACCGGGCAGGTGTTGAGGTGGCACTTCCGCATCATGATGCAGCCCATCACCACCAGCGAGGCCGTGGCGATGCCGAACTCCTCGGCCCCGAGGAGCGCGGCCACGGCCACGTCCTTCGCGGTGCGGATCATGCCGTCGGTCTGAACGACGATCCGGCCGCGGAGGTCGTTCATCACCAGCACCTGGTGGGCTTCGGCGAGGCCGAGTTCCCAGGGCAGGCCGGCGTGCATGATCGACGTCTGCGGGCTCGCCCCGGTGCCGCCATCGTGGCCCGAGATCAAGACCACGTCGCTCTTGCCCTTCGACACGCCCGCCGCCACCGTGCCCACGCCCACCTCGGCCACCAGCTTCACGCTGATGCGGGCGTGGTGGTTGGCGTTCTTGAGGTCGTGGATCAGCTGGGCGAGATCCTCGATCGAGTAGATGTCGTGGTGGGGCGGCGGGGAGATCAGGCCCACGCCCGGCGTGGAGTGCCGGATCCGGGCGATCTCGCGGTCCACCTTGTGGCCCGGGAGCTGGCCGCCTTCGCCGGGCTTCGCCCCCTGGGCCATCTTGATCTGCAGCTCCTGGGCGTTCACGAGATACAGGCTCGTGACGCCGAAGCGGCCGCTGGCCACCTGCTTGATCTTCGAGTTTTTGCTGTCGCCGTTCGGCTCGAGCTGATAGCGGACCGGATCCTCGCCCCCTTCGCCCGTGTTGCTCCAGCCGCCGAGGCGGTTCATCGCCACGGCCAGGGTCTCGTGGGCCTCCTTGGAGATCGAGCCATACGACATCGCCCCGGTGGCGAACCGCTTCACGATCTCCTTCGCGGGCTCGACCTCATCGAGCGGGATCGGCTGCTCGGCCCACTGGAAGTCGAGCAGGCCGCGGAGCGTGAGCAGCTTCGTCTGCTGCTCGTCGATGAGCCGCTGATACTTGCGGAACTCTTCCCGGCTGTTGATCTGCGTGGCCCGCTGCAGCGACGACACCACCTCGGGGGCGAGCACGTGGGCCTCCCCCTTCCGCCGCCAGGCGTAGCGGCCGCCTACGTCGAGTTCGAGCGTCTGCGGCACGTTGGTCTGCGGCCAGGCATGCTCGTGACGGCGGAACATCTCCGCGGCCACGCCCTCGAGGCCGATCCCGCCGATCCGGCTCGGCGTGCGGGCAAAAAACTCGTCCACGAGCGTCCGATCGAGGCCCACCGCCTCGAAGATCTGGGCGCCGCGGTAGCTCTGCTGGGTCGAGATGCCCATCTTGCTCATCACCTTGAGCAGGCCCTTCGTCGCCGCCTTGACGAAGTTCTTGTGGAGCTTCTCCCGCGGGTAGTCGCCGGCGATGATCTTCTCCGCCTGCATCTGGTCGATCGTGGCGAAGGCGAGGTAGGGATTCACGGCCCCGGCGCCGTAGCCCGTGAGCAGCGCGAACTGCTGCACCTCGCGGGCCTCGCCCGTCTCGACCACGAGGCCGCAGCGGGTGCGGCTTCCCTCGCGGACGAGGTGGTGGTGCACGCCGCCGGTGGCGAGGATCGCGGGCACGGCCGCCTGCTCACGGCAGACGCCGCGGTCGGTGAGCACGAGGATCGTGGCGCCTGCCTGGATGGCCGCCGAAGCCTCCGCGCGAATCTGGTCGAGCCGCTTCCGCATGCCCGCGGCGCCGTCGGCCGCCGGAAAGAGCAGCGAGATCGTCGCGGCCTTCAGCCCCGGCTGGTCGAGACCCTTGATCCGGGCGCACTCGGCGTTGGTGATCACCGGCGTCTCGAGCCGCAGGAGCCGGGCCTGATCGGGCGTGGAGTCGAGCAGATTCCCCTCGCAGCCGATCGTGGTGATCATCGAGGTGATGATCTCCTCGCGGATCGCGTCGAGCGGCGGATTGGTGACCTGGGCGAAGAGCTGCTTGAAGTAGTTGGAGAGCAGCTGGGGCCGGTCGGAGAGCACCGCCAGAGGGGTGTCGTTGCCCATCGAGCCGATCGGCTCGGCGCCATCGGTGGCCATGGGCGCGAGGATCACCTTCAGATCTTCGAGCGTGAACCCGAAGGCCCGCTGGAGTTCCACGAGGCTCGAATGCTCCCCCGCGACACCGGCGGCCCGCCAGGGGTCGAGGGCGTGCGCGTGCACGTCGACGCTCCCCTTCGCGAGCAGTTCGGAAGGCTCGACGGCGCGGCTCTTGGTCACCTCCTCCACGTGGGCGGGGTCGGGGAGCGCGTCGAGCCGCACCTGATTGGCCGCCACCCACTCCCGCCACGGCTTGGCGGTGGCGAGCTTCCGCTTGATCTCGTCGTCCTCGACGATCCGGCCTTCCTTGGTGTCCACGAGGAACATCCGGCCCGGCCGGAGCCGGCCCTTGCGGACCACCTCTCCCGCCGAGAGCTCGAGCACGCCGGCCTCGCTGGCCATCACCACCAGGCCGTCCTTCATCTGCCACCAGCGACCGGGCCGCAGGCCGTTGCGGTCGAGCGTGGCGCCGATCCGCACGCCGTCGGTGAAGGCCAGGGCCGCCGGGCCGTCCCACGGCTCCATCAGGCAGGCCTGAAACTCGTAGTAGGCCTTGAGGTCGTCGGCCATGCTCTCGTGGCCGCTCCACGGCTCGGGGATCAGCATGCTCACCGCCTCCTCGACCGGCCGGCCGGCGAGCACGAGCAGTTCCAGCACGTTGTCGAAGGTGGCGGAGTCGCTGCCCCCCTCGCGGATCACCGGCTTGATCTTGTCGAGGTCGGGGCCGAACACGGGATGCGCGAGCATGCTCTCGCGGGCGTGCATCCAGTTGGTGTTGCCGCGAACGGTGTTGATCTCGCCGTTGTGGGCGATGTAGCGGAAGGGATGGGCGAGGTCCCAGGTGGGGAAGGTGTTGGTGCTGTAGCGCTGGTGCACGAGCGCCAGCGCCGAGACCATCCGCGCGTCGGAAAGGTCGGGGTAGTACTTGCTCACCTGGTCGGCGAGCAGCAGGCCCTTGTAGATCAGCGTCTTGGACGAGAGCGAGCAGACGTAGCAGAAGGCCTGCTCGACGAGCCCCTGCTTGCCGATCTCGATCCCGAACCGCTTGCGGGCCACGAACAGCTTCCACTCGAAGTGGTCGCGGGCCACCTTCGTGCCGCGGCCGATGAACGCCTGCCGCACGACGGGCTCCACCTCGCGGGCGGTGCCGCCGATCGAGCGGTTGTCGGTGGGGACGCTCCGCCAGCCGAGGAACTCCATCCCCTCCTGGCGGACCACCTTCTCGAAGAACTGCTCGGCGGTCTCGCGATCACCCTCGGACGGCGGCAGGAACACGTTGCCGACGGCCCAGTCGCCGCTCGCCGGCAGCCTGATGCCCGCCTGCGGCGCCACGGCGGCGAAGAACTCGACCGGCGTCTGCATGAGGATGCCGGCGCCGTCGCCGGTGAGCGGGTCGCAGCCGCAGGCCCCGCGGTGCGTGAGGTTTTCGAGCAGCTCGAGGCCCTTGCGGACGATGTCGTGGCTCTTCACGCCGTGCATGTTGACCACGAACCCCACGCCGCAGGCGTCGTGCTCGTTGGCGGGATCGTAGAGGCCCTGCTTGGGGGGCAGGCCGGGCGTGGCGGGCTGTCGCGTCATGGCGGTGCTCGTGGCGTGCTAGCGGAGGAACGGTGGGAGTGGTTGATGCCGCAGCGGGCTGCCGCGGTGACTTGATTCAGGGGGCGGCCGTCGCCGGGAGGACGGCTGCGGCGTCGAGGTCGTGGGCGTGGCCGCGGAGGAGCTCCACGAACCGCTGTACGGTCGGGGCCAGCGGCTTGCCGCGAGCGTGAATGATGCCCAGCGGCCGCACGAGGTCGTCGCCCGAGAGGCGGACCATCGACAGCGTGCCGGCGGCGAGTTCGCGGCCCACGGTCTGCTCGGGGAGCAGGGCCACGCCCGCGTCGATCTCGACGGCTCGCTTGATCGTCTCGATGTTGTCGAACTCCATCACGACGGCGGGTTCGGCGCCGGCGGCGGCGAGGGAGCGGTCGAGTTCGTGGCGGATCACGAGGTCGCTGTCGAAGGCGACGACCCGCTGGCCGTGGAGTTCGCCGAGCGCCACCTGCACGCGGCCGGCGAAGGGATTGCCGGGAGCGCAGACCAGCACGATCGGCTCATCCCGCCAGGGCTCGGCCTCGACCGACCGGGTGCTCCGCGGATAGCTCACGATCCCGATGTCGGCCTGGCCCTGCTCGACCGACTCGAGCACGCGATCGGGGTGGAGGTATTCCAGCCGGACGTGGGCCTTCGGATGGCGGCTCATGAACTCCTGCACGTAGCGGCTCATGTGATGGAGGCCGACCGAGTAGATCGCAGCCACCCGCACGCGGCCTGCGACCTCGTCGTGGAGGGTACGCACCTGATCTTCAAGGGCATCGTAGGCGGCGATGATCTTCCGGCAGCCGTCGTAAAACGACTGCCCTTCGGGCGTGGTCGAGAGCGGCCGGGTGGAGCGGTCGATGAGCCGCACGCCGAGGTGGGCCTCGAGCTGCCCGACCACCTGGCTGGCCGACGACTGCGAAACGCCGTTATCGGCGGCAGCTTTGGAGAAACTGCGCCGCGAGACGATGTCGCAGAAGATTTTCAGAGACTTCAGGTTCACCGGAATCCGCCACCAAGCGGCCCGAAAACGCCGATCCGCCTCATCCCTGATTACGAAATCAAATGATGCCGCCGTGCATCATTTGGATAACGAATAGAGAATAGCCCCCTGCCGCCGACCGTCAAGGTCGTGGGCGGGATCGGTCACCCCACGGTCTGCGTCATCCGCCATGTGGCCAGGATCGGCGGGACGGGCGACAGGCCGAAGGCGTCGACGATCCCGGTCCCCTGGCCCTTGAGGCGAATCAGGTAGGTGCCGGTCACGGTGGTGCCGGGGATGCCCGCCAGCACGAACGTGCGGTTGTCGCTCGTCGTGAGCGTCATCCCGCCCAGCGGCAGAAATGCCGTGCCCCGCTTGAGCACGAAGTCGTCGAGCGTCACGCCCGTCACGGGCCGGGCGAACGTGATCGTCACGGTCGTCAGCGGAGCGGCGGTGTCGGCCGGCACGCCCCCGAAGGCGGCGGTCAGCGCCGAAGTCCGCGGCCCGATGTCGCCCTCCGGCCCGGCGCTGGCGGGGATTCCCGGCGCGGCCACCACCCGGTAGTCGCCGCGGGCGGGATCGACGAGCACAGGACGCAGCGTGTTGATCGCGTTTCCGGCGCGCACGGCGGCGGCGAGCGCCGGCTGCTCGATGCCCAGGGGATGGTCGGCCGGGCCATTCCAGATCACGTTTCGTGCGACGAGCAGGCCGTCGTCGGCGCGGGCCGGGGACGGAATGTTGGACCCTGGCGTGGGCGTTCGCGGCAGCGGCACGAAGAACTGCTGCCACTGGCTCATGAAGCCGTCGGGGTTGAGCAGCACGTTGTCTACGATCGAGACGTTGCGGTCGGGGATCGGCTCGTCGCCGCCGACGGTCGTCGTACCCCAGCCGCCGAGGGCCAGGCGGGCCTGGCAGGCCGCCACGTTGCCGTCGCACGTTCGCGAGCCGAACGCGACCTCGATCACGTGGCTGCGGGCACCCACGCGGTAGAACACGTTGTTCTGGATGAGAATCTCCGCGCCGCCATTGACGCCCACCGCGGCCCCCTCGACGTCGTGCACGAGGTTGTTGCGGAAGGTGATCGACTCCGCCTCGTAGGTGAGCCACGGGGCCACCATGAACTCGAATCCGGTCCCCTGTCCCGCCGTGAATCCTCCGGTGCCGGCATCGAAGAACTCGTTGCCCGCCACCACGAGGTTCGCCGATCCGCCCTTCGCATACATCGCCCAGTCACCCGAGCGGTGGACCCGGCTGGCCACCACGTGCCCCCCCTGCACGGCGACGAAGTCGATCGCGTTGTCCCACGCGCCGGAGATGTCACACCGCTCCACGTTCATGAACCGGCACTGGTTGGCCTTGAGCGTCTCCTGCGGCACGTCGTAGGTGGCGATGGTGCCGAGGCCGCGGAGCGTGCAGTCGCGGAGCAGGACGTGGGTGCAGGCCTCGAAGTGTGCCACGTCGCCGCCACGGGCGGAGATGTCGAGGCCCTCGAGATAGAGGCGGCGGCAGTTGAAGACGTTGATGGCCGGGAGCCGCGCCGTGCCGGGGCCGTCGGCGGCCCGCACGATCACCGGCGCCGTCACCGTGCCACGGCGGCTTTCCCAGTAGGCGGGTACGCTCGCTTCGTCGTAGGTGCCGGCCACGAGGTTGACGCGGAATCCCGTCGTGAGGGGCACGCCGATCGGCACCCGTCGCCACGCCTCGCTGATCGAGCGGAGGGCCTGATCCCGGGTCGCGCCGGTCGCCGCATCACGGCCCCCCACGGGATCCACCCAGAGATCCACGACGTCGGGCGTCCCCACGTCGAGCATCGGAAGCGTGGGGTCGGCTGCCATCACCAGCCGCGATTCGAGCCGCTCCACGCCGGGCGGCCTCGGCCTCTTTCGCAGGGCACGCATGCTCCACCTCCGGGCCGACCTCGGTCGCGCCGACCCCGCATTGCCCCCTGCTTTGCAATCGTAGGTCCCCCGACACCGGAAGGCCTCCCGAGTGCCGCAGACCCGGGGGTTCCGCACTCGACACTTCCCGGCCGAAAACGGCCGCGCAAACCCCGCAGACTGCCTAGGCGGAATTGTCTGCACGACCGGCATATCCAGACCCGATTTTGATGGCGGGTCATGCTGCGCGCCGTGTACCGATCCGCCGGGCTTTTCGTGGCGATCTCCCTGTTTCTGGCGGGGGGCGGCTCGCCGTGCGCCTCCGCAGCGGATGTCGCGATTCCGGCCTCACCGCATCCGGATGATGCCCCCGCCGAACACCTCGCGTTCCCGGTCCCGGAAAGCCCGCAGGGCGAGCGAGAACATCCGGGCGGCTGGCCAGCCGAAGGGTCGGTCGCCCCCGAGCCGCCCGTCGTCGAGGAATCGCTCCCGCTCCACGACCCGGAGCAGGAGGCGCTCATCCAGGCGCTCGTCGATGAAGCCGTGGCCGCGCGGCTCGCCGGCATCCCGCGGCCGCGCTACATCCCGGCCACCGACCTCGTGCCCCCGAAGGGCCTCTTGTTCCTCAAGACCGACCCGCGGCGGGGCGAGTTTCCCTTCGGCATGGCCCTCGGCGGCTACATGCAGCTCCGCTGGTTCGAGTTCGCCCGCGACGCCACCTCGTGGACCGACAACGCCTCGGTCACGCGGCCCATCAACAACATCAACACCTTCAACATCAACCGCTTCCTGCTCTCGTTCCACGGCTACGTCGTCGACGAGCGGCTGGTCTACAACTTCGCCCTCTTCGGCACCACCAACGTGGGCGTGCGATCGGGCATCGTGCCGATCGGCCTGGCCGGCTGGAAGTTCAGCGACGCGGCCACGCTTGGCGCGGGCGTGACCCCGGTGCCGGGCACCCGCGAGTGGATCGAGGGCACCCCGTGGACGGTCGGCATCGACCGCAGCATGGCCAACACCTTCTTCCGCCCCGGCTTCAGCCCCGGAGCCGCGGCGATGGGCTCCCTCGCCGACGGCACGCTGCACTACCAGGCGGGCGCGTGGAACGCGATCGACGGCGGCACCACCGGCGTGCTCCGCCGCGGCACCTCGATGGCCTGGGCGGGCAACACCTGGTGGGAGCCGCTGGGTCCCTTCGGACTTGGTCTCTCCGACATGGAGATTCACGACGAGCCGGTCATTCGGCTGGGCACGAGCGGCGTGTATGCCCTGACGGCGGCGCTGCCGATCCAGGGTGCCAATCCCGAAGACACGATCGTGCGGCTCTCCGACGGCACGCCGATCGCCGAACGCGGCGCGCTCGGGCCGAACACGCTTCTCGAGCAGTATCTCTACAAGCTGGCGACCGTGGACGCGGCCTGGAAATATCGCGGCGTGGGGCTCTCGTTCGAGTATTACTTTCGCCTGCTCGACAACTTCTCCGGCGAGGGCACGTTCGAGCGGTCGAGCATCTTCGACCACGGCGGCATGGCCTACCTCTCGTGGTGTTTCGTGCCGCGGACCTACGAGGCCTACGCCCGCTCGAGCGCCGTCACGGGCCCCTACGGCACCGGCCAGGAATACGGCGGCGGCCTCAACTGGTATCTCAAGGGGTCGCGGCAGGCCCGGCTGACGCTCGAAGCTTTGTATATGAACCGCAATCCCGCGCAGAACTTCCTCTATCCCTACCGCGCCGGCTACACCGGCACCGCGATCCAGACGCAGCTGATGGTCGCGTTTTGAATGTCGCGCCCGCGGGCCATCCCTGGCCCCGCGGGCTTACGCCCGTCGCGGGCACAGCGCGAGGTGTGCCTCGGACGGGCACCGCCGCCGTCGTGGCGGCGGATGCGCGAGATGAGTGTCTCGACGTTCCGGCAGGAAGCACCCAAGCGGCAGGCCCCGCCGGTTGAAAACCTGCGGCCACGTATCGGACAGGGCGAGCGAGGGGCTGCCCGTGCCCCGGGAGCCGGCGTTGCTGACCGAGCGCAGCCAGGATGGCGAAGCGAGGGCAGCATCGAGCGAGCGGAAGGCAGGATGCCTGGAGCGAGCGTCCGGCGACGGGGCACGGGCAGCCCCTCGCGGTGGGGCCGGCTCACACGGAATCCCCGCCGGTTGAAAACCTGCGGCCACGTTCGGGCAGGAGGGCACCGCCGGTTGAAAACCTGCGGCCACGGAAAACCTGCGGCCACTCGCGTCCTGAATCGGCGGGCAACGAGACAACCCGGCGGACGGAAACCTGGGCCACTTTGGGGGCGGGCAGAGCCGCTGCTAAACTGTCGGGCTTCGATTTTCGCCCCCCGCAGGACCGCCCGATCTCGTGCCCGCCACCCCGACCGTCAGCCAGGCCCAGCAGAAGGCGATCCAGAAGGCCGACACGCTCATCGAAGCGCTGGGCTGGATCCGGAAGTTCCGCGACACCACCACCGTGATCAAGCTCGGTGGCAGCGTGGTGGAACACCCCGACTCGCTCCGCCACCTGCTGCTCGACATCGTGTTTTTGTCCACGCTGGGGATGCGGATCGTGGTGGTCCACGGCGGCGGCAAGGCGATCAGCCGGGCGATGGACCAGGCCGGGATCGAGCCCACGTGGGTGCAGGGGCGGCGCTACACCGACGACGCCACGCTGGCGATCGTGGAGAAGGTGCTGGCCACCGAACTGAACCACGAGCTCGTGGCGAAGCTGGTGGAATACGGCGGCCGGGCCACGTCGCTCAACTTCCTCTCCACCAACGTGCTGTTCGGCGAGCGGCTCACGCTCGACGGCCCGGACGGCACGCCGCTCGACCTCGGGCACGTGGGCGAGGTCACCCGGGTCGATCGGCTGACGATCGACAACCTGATGTATGCCGGCCAGGTGCCGGTGATTCCCTCGATGGCCCTGGGCCCCGACGGCCAGAAGCTCAACGTCAACGCCGACACCGCGGCCACATCGGTCGCCGCGGCGATCGGCGCGGAGAAGCTCGTCGTGCTCTCCGACATCCCGGGGGTGCTCCGCGACGTCAACGACCCCGAGAGCCTGATCCCGCACATCACCGCCGCCGAGGCCCGCGCGATGATCACCGACGGCACGATCGCCGGCGGCATGATCCCCAAGATCGAGGGCTGCCTCGACACGCTCGCCCAGGGCGTGAAGAAGATCCACATCATCGACGGCCGACTGCGGCATTCGCTCCTGCTCGAGATCTACACCACCAGCGGCGTCGGCACGGAGCTCGTGCGCGACGAGTCGCTCGCCCCCCGCAAGCCTGCCGGCAAGCGGCAGACCAGCTGATCCCCGTTCCTCGCCCCGGGAGTTCAACCATGGCCACCATCGATTCCGCCTCGTCCGCCATCGGCCCGAAAACCCGCCGCGTGATCGAGACCTTTGACCGCTACGTCGTCCCCAACTACCGGCGGTTTCCGATCTGCCTGACGAAGGGGGAAGGCTCGCGGGTCTGGGACGCCGAGGGCCAGGAGTATCTCGACCTCTTCCCGGGCTGGGGCTGCAACCTCCTGGGCCACTGCCCCGGGCCGGTCGTGAAGGCGGTGCAGGAGCAGGTGGCGAAGCTGATCCACGTGCCCAACACCTGGTACACGGAGCCCCAGGGCGAGTGGGCGAAGCTCCTCGCCGAGCGGTCGTTCGGCGGCCAGGCCTTCTTCTGCAACTCCGGCACCGAGGCCAACGAGGCGGCGATCAAGCTCGTCCGGCTCCGCACCAACGGCGAGAAGTACAAGATCATCACCTTCCAGGGCGGCTTTCACGGCCGCACCATGGGGAGCGTGACGGCCACCGCCCAGCCGAAGTATCACGAGGGCCTCGGGCCGATGCTCGCGGGCTTCCAATACGCCCCGCACGGCGACCTCGCCGCGGTCGAGCAGCTCGTGGACGAACGCACCGGCGGCATCCTCATCGAGCCGATCCTCGGCGAGGGAGGCGTGGTGCCGGCGCCGCCCGGCTTCCTCGCAGGCCTGCGGCGGATCTGCGACGACCGCGACCTGTTGCTCGTGTTCGACGAGGTGCAGTGCGGCTGCGGCCGCACCGGGAAGTGGTTCGGCTACCAGCACTTCGGCGTCACCCCCGACGTGATCACGCTCGCCAAGAGCCTGTGTGCCGGCATCGCCGGCGGGGCGATGCTCACCACGGTGGACCTCGCGAAGCACCTCCGGCCCGGCATGCACGCGGCCACGTTCGGCGGCAACCCGATCGCCGCCGCGGCCGGCGTGGCCGCGATCCGGATGATCGAGGAAGACGGACTGCTCGAGCACGTCGATCGGGCCGCCGAGGCCTTCCGCACGCGGCTGCTCGCGCTCAAGGAGACGTGCGATGCGGTCCGCGACGTCCGCGTGATCGGGATGATGATCGGCGTGGAGCTGTCGATCGACGGGGCGGCCGTGGTGCAGGCGTGCCTCGACCGCAACCTGCTCGTCAACGCGACGCAGGGCCGGGTGATCCGCCTGCTGCCGGCGATGACGGTCACGGAGGCCGAGGTCGAGGAGGGCTGCGAGAAGCTCGCCGAGGCGATCCGCGAGGTGGCCGCCCGTGGCAGCGCATGACGAGGGCTCCATGTCGATCCGGCATCTGATCGTTCCCGAAGACCTGACCGCGGCCGAAATCGAGGCCGTGTTCGCGATCTCGCGCGACCTCCAGGAGAAGTTCGAGGCGGGCCGCCGCGACGCGCTCCTGCCGGGCCGCGTGCTGGCGCTGGTGTTCGAGAAGCAGAGCCTGCGGACGCGGGTCAGCTTTCAGGCGGCGATGACGCACCTCGGGGGCTCGAGCCTGTTCCTCGGCGCCGACACCGGCTTCGCGTCGTCCCGCGAGAGCATCGCCGACTTCGGCCGCGTGCTCAGCGAATACGTCGATGCGATCGTCTGCCGCTCGAAGGCCCATGCCACGATCCAGCGGCTCGCCGAGGTGTCGAGCGTGCCGGTGATCAACGGGCTCTCCGACGAGGCCCACCCCTGCCAGGCGCTCGCCGACATCTACACGCTCCGCCAGGAGGTGGGCCGCGTGAAGGGGCTGACGATGGCCTTCGTGGGCGACGGCAACAACGTGGCGAAGTCGCTGGCCGTGGTCTGCGGCCTGCTCGGCATGCGGTTCGTGCTCGCGGCGCCGCAGAAGTTTCAGTTCGACGCGGCATTCCGCAGCCACCTGAAGTCGATCGTGCCGGCAGCCGAGATCGCGGAGACCACCGACCCCGTGGCGGCGGTGAAGGAGGCGGCGGTGGTCTACACCGACGTCTGGACGAGCATGGGCCAGGAGGCCGAACGTCAGGAGCGGCTGGCGGCCTTCGCCCCCTACCAGGTGAATGCCGCCCTGATGGCCCACTGCCCGAGCGCCCTGTTCATGCACTGCCTCCCGGCCCGCCGGGGAGAGGAGGTGACCGACGAGGTGATCGACGGCGAGCGGAGCGTGGTGGTGACGCAGGCGGCGAACCGGATGCACGTGCAGAAGGGGCTGATCGCCTGGCTCCTCGGCCACGCCTGACATCCCGCCTGACATCCCGAAGGGCCGCCGGGAATCCGCCCCGCTGGCAATCCTTCACGAAACCCTCACAATCGGCGACTAGACCTTTCGTGGCGAACTAGGCTCGTCACCTTCCGGGAGTCGCTTGCATGCCCCTCGCTCGCAGTGTCCACGTGGTTGCCTGCCGTCCGTTGCTCGCCGCCCTCGCGCTGATCGCGCTGGTCGCCGGGCAGTCGCCCGCCCGCGGGCAGGACGTCGATCCCGCGATCAAGCCCTACCAGAAGGCGGCCGGCGAGGTGTCGGGATCGCTGAAGTGCGTCGGCTCCGACACCATGAACAACCTCGTCGCCCTGTGGGCGGAGGGGTTCAAGAAGATCTACCCGAGCGTCCGCGAGGGGATCGAGGGCAAGGGTTCGGCCTCGGCGCCCCCCGCGCTCGCCGAGGGCACGTGCTCCTTCGGCCCGATGAGCCGCGACTGGAAGCCCGCCGAGATCGACGCCTTCAAGGCCAAGCACGGCTACCCGCCCACCGTGGTGCCGGTGGCGCTCGACATGCTCGCCGTGTTCGTGCACCGCGACAACCCGCTGAAATCGCTCACGCTCCAGCAGGTGGACGCGATCTTCTCGAAGAACCGCACCGGCGGCGCCACCGCCGACATTCGCACCTGGGGCGACCTCGGCCTCGAGGGGGAATGGAAGGACAAGCCGATCAGCCTCTACGGCCGCAACGCCTCCAGCGGCACCTACGGCTACTTCAAGGAGTTCGCGCTCTTCAAGGGCGACTTCAAGCCGACCGTGAAGGAGCAGCCGGGCAGCTCGGCCGTCGTCCAGGCGATCGCCAGCGACAAGTATGCGATCGGCTACAGCGGCATCGGCTACCGGACCGCCGACGTGCGTCCCCTGCCGCTGGCCCCCAATGCCGACGTGGCGGCCGTGGAGCCGGTGGCTGCGAACGCCTACTCCGGCGACTACCCGCTCGCCCGCTTCCTCTATCTCAGCGTCAACCGCAAGCCCGCGGCCCCGCTCGACCCGCTCCGCCGCGAGTTCCTCCGCTACGTGCTCAGCGCCTCCGGGCAGGGCGACGTGAAGAAGGACGGCTACCTCCCGCTCCCGGCGGCCGTGGTCGATCAGGCGGTGAAGGACGCCGGGGTCGAGTGATCCCGTGACCCGGCGGCCGTCGTCGGGTCGCCACGCCGCACACGGTCCAGAGCGCATGCAGGCCAAGCCCTCCTTCACCGGTCGTTCGCGACGGCGCACGACCAATCCGTGGGTGAGGGCCTCCGACTCGATCGCCCGAGCGGTGATCACCCTCGGCGGCATCGGCACGATCGTCGCGGTGCTCGCCGTGGGCGTGTTCCTGCTGGCGGTCGCGGCGCCCCTGTTCACCTCGGCCCGGGCGGCGCTCGACCGGATCGCGCCCCTGCCGGACGGCCGGGCGTCGTTCGTGGGGGCCGACGAGTCGGGATCGCTGGCCTGGCTCATCGACGGCCACGGGGAGAGCCGCGGGCGGATCGCGGTGGTGGGCCTGGCCGACGGGACCACGCTCCTCGAGCGGCCTGCGGCGGAGACCGGCCTGGCGGAGGCGACGACCATCCGCGTGCCGGCCGGCGGCATGCTGGCCGCGGTCGGGTTCGCCGACGGGAGCTTCAAGATCGGGCGGCTCGGGCTCGATGCCGCCTACCAGGCGGCGGAGGAGCTGCCGCGGGAGTCGCTGCCGGCCCGCGTCGGGGCGGCCGTGAAGGTGGACGGTGCCGCGGTCGTGCGGCTCCCCGACGAGCGGTTCTCGCGGGTCTCGCTCGTCGCCGAGTTCGGCGGAGCGCCGGCCGAGCCGCTGGCCGCGCCGGTGCGCGACATCGACATCGTGCAGCTGGCGGGCGGCCCGCTCGTGGCGGCCGTGGACGAGGCGGGCCGGGTGCGGGTCGAGACGGTCACCGCGAAGCGCAACATGATGACCGGCAAGATGACGACCACGCCGCGGGGCACGTCGATCGAGCCCGCCGACGCCTTCACCGCGCGGTTCATCCGCGTCTCCACGCTCGGCGACCAGCTGTTCCTGATCGCGGCCGACGGCGCCGCCCGCCGCTACCTGATCCGCTCCCTGGAGCATCCCGTGGAGATGGAGCGGTTTCGCGTGGTGCCGGCCGGCACCACCGTGACCGCGGTCGAGCGGCTGTTCGGCGGCGTCGCGCTGGCGGTGGGTGACACCGCCGGTCAGGTGCGGGTGTTCTTCCCGACGCGCGGCGACGCCGGGGACGACGACGGCGGATCACGCACCACCGACGGCCTGCGGATGGCCGAGGCCCGGATGTTCCCGGCCCCCGCGGACGCGGCGGCGCCCGTGGTGGCGATCGCCGCCTCGCCCCGCTCGCGGCTGTTCGCCGTGTCCGACGCGCGGGGTGGCGTGCGGCTGCTCCAGTCCACCACCGGCCGCGAGGTGGTGCAGGTGTCGCCGCGGGCGGCGGCCGATGCCGCGCCGACGGTCGTCGCCGACCACCTCTGCATCGCAGCCGGAGAAAACCGGCTCGTGGCCGCGGGCGGCGGCAGCCTCGCCGCCTGGTCGATCGATCCGGGCTACCACGAGGTTTCCCCGACCGCGCTCCTCGCCCCCGTGTGGTACGAGAACTACGCCGCCGCCTCGCATGCCTGGGAGACGACCGGCCACGAGGCGTTCGAGTCGAAGTTCGGGCTCGTGCCGCTGATCTTCGGGACCGTGAAGGCCACGCTCTACTCGATGCTCTTCGCCACGCCGATCGCGATCCTGGCCGCGATCTACGCCAGCCAGTTCATGCACCCGCGGTGGAAGGCCCGGGTGAAGCCCACGATCGAGATGATGGCGAGCCTGCCGAGCGTGGTGCTCGGCTTCATGGCGGGGCTCGTGTTCTCCCCCATGATCGAGCGCGGGCTGATGCCGCTCGTCACCGGCTTCTTCGTCGTGCCGGTCACGCTCCTCTTCGCCGCGCATCTCTGGCAGCTGATCCCCTCGGGCTGGCGGACGCGGCATCCCGGCTGGCGGCTCCTGGCGGTGGCCTGCGGCGCCATCCCGGCGGGCGTGTGGCTCTCGCGGGCGCTGGCTCCGCCGGTGGAGCGGCTGCTCTTCGGCGGCGACATCAACGCCTGGCTCGACGGCCGCGGCGGCAGCGGGTTCGGCGGCTGGATGGTGGCGAGCCTGCCCCTGGCGGCACTGGCCGCGGTGGTGCTCGTGGGCCGGGTCGTGAATCCGTGGCTGCGGCGGGCCACGGTGGGCTGGTCGCCGCGGCGGTCGGCGGTGGCGGCCCTCGTGTCGTTCGCCGTCGGCGTGGCGGCCACGGTCGCGATCGCGCTGGCGGTGGCGGTGCTGCTCGATTCGCTCCGGCTCGACACCCGCGGCGGCATCTTCGGCACCTACGTGCAGCGCAACGCCCTGGTCGTGGCCATCGGCATGAGCTTCGCGATCATCCCGCTGATCTTCACGCTCGCCGACGACGCCCTCTCGAGCGTCCCCGACCACCTCAAGAGCGCCTCCCTCGGCGCCGGGGCCACGCCCTGGCAGACGGCGACCCGCGTGATCGTGCCCGCGGCGGCGAGCGGCCTGTTCTCGGCGGTGATGATCGGCCTCGGCCGCGCGGTCGGCGAGACGATGATCGTGCTCATGGCCGCCGGCAACACGCCGCTGGTGAGCTGGAACCTCTTCAACGGCTTCCAGACGCTCTCCGCCGCGATCGCCACCGAGCTGCCGGAAGCGGCCCGTGGCACGGCCCACTACCGCGTGCTGTTCCTCGCGGCGCTCACGCTGTTCGCAATCACGTTCGTGGTCAACTCGGTGGCGGAGGTGGTGCGACAGCGATTCCGGAAGAGGGCGTATGAACTCTGACCGCCCCTCCCGCGTCCGCTCGGAATCCCGCCTCCGCTCGCACTCCCGCCTCCGCTCGGAATCCCGCCTCCGCTCCGGCCACGCCATGCTCACCGCCCACGGCGAGCCCTGGGTCTGGCTCACCACCGCGTCGCTGGCGATCGCGATCGCGATGATCGTGGGCCTGCTCGCCTTCATCGCCTTCCGCGGACTGGCCACGTTCTGGCCCGTGCCGCTCGAGCGGTTCACGCTCGCCGACGGCCGCGGCGTGCTCGGCGAGGTGACCGACCGCGAGGCGGCGGTGGCCACCACGCCGCAGGCCGCGGGCCATCCCTCCCGACGGCTCGTGCGGACCGGCGACTTCGACGGCACGGGTGGCCACTACGAATGGATCGACGATCCGGCGATCGCCGCGACGACGCGACCGGAGTGGGCCACGGTGGTGGAGCGGGCCGAGGCCGGCCGGCTGCACGGCCTGCCGCGGCGGCTCCTCCACGGCGACACGGTCGTGGCCGACGGGCCCGAGGCGGCGTGGGCGGGATACCTCCGCGAGCATCCCGGCGTGCGGGCCCGGGCGCTCCGCGCCCAGGGCATCGACAAGCACGACCGCGGTGAACTCCAGCGGCAGCTGCGGGCCGCGCGGCTCGCCGTGGTGCAGGCCGGCCTCGACGCCGGCGCGAAGAGCGAGCGGGCGGCCGCGGCCGAGGCCCGCGAGAAGGAGCTGGCCGCCAGGATCGCCGCCCGCGAGCAGGAACTCGACCGGGAGACGGCCGCGCTCCGCGACGCCAACGCCGGCTGGGCCATGGAGTTCGAGACCGCGTCGGGGACCGTCGCGGCGGTGCCGCTCGACGGCATCGTCCGCGCCTGGCAGCCCAACCGGCTGTCGCTCGGCGGCAGCCTCGGCGTGTATCTCTCCCGCTGGGGCGAGTTCCTCGCCGACGACCCCCGCGAGGCCAACAGCGCCGGCGGCGTGTTTCCCGCGATCTGGGGCACGGTGACGATGACGCTCATCATGGCGCTGTTCGTGGCCCCGTTCGGCGTGCTCGCCGCCCTCTACCTCCGCGAATACGCCGGCCGCGGCCCGATCACCACCGCCGTCCGCGTGGCGATCAACAACCTCGCGGGCGTGCCGAGCATCGTCTACGGCGCCTTCGGCCTCGGCTTCTTCTGCTACGTGCTCGGCGCCCGGATCGACGACCTGTTCTTCAAGGCCAGCCTCGTGGCCGACGGCCAGCCCACGTTCGGCACCGGCGGCCTGCTCTGGGCCTCGCTCACGCTCGCGCTCCTCACGCTCCCGGTGGTGATCGTGGCCACGGAGGAGGCGCTCTCCTCGGTGCCCAACTCGATGCGGGAGGGGTCGTATGCCTGCGGCGCCGGCAAGTGGCAGACGATCCGGCGGATCGTGCTGCCGCGGGCCCTGCCCGGCATCATGACCGGCCTGATCCTGGCGATGGCCCGGGGGGCGGGCGAGGTGGCGCCCTTGATGCTCGTGGGGGTGAAGAAGCTCGCCCTCGAGCTGCCGGTGGACGGGCGGTTTCCGTTCATCCACCCCGAGCGGGAGTTCATGCACCTCGCCTACCTGATCTACGACGTCGGCTTCCAGAGTCCCAACAGTCAGGCGGCCCGGCCGATGGTGTTCACGATCACGTTCCTGCTCGTGGCGATCATCGCCCTGCTCAACGTGGCCGCGATCTGGCTGCGATCGCGGCTCCGGCGGCGGTTCGTCGCGCAGCAGTTCTGAAAACCGTCGTGTAGGATTGCCTCGTTCCGCCCCGCCGGGGCGTCACCGGAGCCGAGCCCGCCATGCCCACCGTCGACGAACCACCACGGGACACCGGCGGGATCCGCGCCGGCGAGGCCCCGCAGGACCGGCTGGCCGCGGTGGCCGCGGGCCGCGAAGTCGAGTCGGAGGTGCACGACACCGTACTCGCGGAGCCGCCCGTCCTCGAGGTCGATCGGTTCAACCTCTGGTACGGCACCAAGCAGGCGCTCCACCGGATCACCATGCCGGTGCCCCTCAACAAGGTGACGGCCCTGGTGGGCCCGAGCGGCTGCGGGAAATCGACCCTCCTGCGGAGCGTGAACCGGCTCAACGACCTCGTGCAGAGCGTGCGGATCACCGGCGACATGCGGCTCAACGGCGACTCGATCTACGATCCGCGAATGGACGTGATCGAGCTGCGGAAGCGGATGGGAATGGTGTTCCAGAAGCCGAACCCGTTTCCGATGAGCATCTACGAAAACGTCGTCTACTCGCTGCGGATCGACGGCGAGAACAGCCGCGCCGTGCTCGACGAGGTCTGCGAACGGAGCCTCCGCGGGGCGGCGCTCTGGGACGAGGTGAAGGACCGGCTCCAGGAGAGCGCCCTGGGCATGTCGGGCGGCCAGCAGCAGCGGCTCTGCATCGCGCGGGCGATCGCCGCGGAGCCGGAGGTGCTCTTGCTCGACGAGCCCTGCTCGGCGCTCGACCCGATCGCCACGGGCAAGATCGAAGACCTGATCCAGGAACTCCGCGGCCAATACTCGGTGTTGATGGTCACCCACAACATGCAGCAGGCCAGCCGCTCCAGCGACTACACCGCCTTCATGTATCTCGGCCGGCTGATCGAGTACGGCGCCACCCCCGACATCTTCACCAAGCCCGTCCTCCGCGAGACGGAGGCCTACGTGACCGGCCGCTTCGGCTGAACCGTCGCAGAACCGCCATGACCAGGCACATCGAACGCCAGATCGAGAACCTCAAGGAGCGGATCCTCCGCCTCGGCACCCTCGTCGAGGAGGCGATCTCGAAGTCGATCACCGCGCTCATCAACCGGGAAACGGCGCTCGCCCAGCGGGTGATGGCCAACGACGCCAACATCGACGCGATGGAGGTGGAGGTCGAGGAAGAGTGCCTGAAGATCCTCGCCCTCTACCAGCCGGTGGCGGCCGACCTGCGGTTCGTGGTGGCCGTGCTCAAGATCAACAACGACCTCGAGCGGATGGGCGACCTGGCCCGCAACATCGCCAAGCGGGTCACGCAGCTCGAAGGGGGCGATCCCTACGACCTGCCCCCCGAGATCCGGATGATGGCCACGCACGCGCAGGAGATGGTCCGCCAGTGCCTCGACGCCGTGGTGAAGCGCGACCCCACGCTCGCCCGCCAGGTCCGCGAGGAGGACGACATCGTGGACGAGGCCCGGCAGCGGATCCAGCGGCGGGTGCTGCAGGGCATCAAGGACAGGCCCGAGAACGTCGAGAACCTGCTGCGGATCAACTCCGTGTCGAAGCACATCGAGCGGATCGCCGACATGGCCACGAACATCGCCGAAGACGTGGTCTACATGGTCGAGGGCGACATCGTCCGCCATCGGGCCGAGGCCTGAGACGAGGCTGGTTTTGCCGGGCCGCCACGGGCCGTTTTCGGCGTTCACCCCCGGCCGCGTGGCGTGGTACCCTCTCCCGGCCGGGAAATCCGGGCTCATCTCGGGAGACGTGCCGATGTCGGAGTGGTCGCTTCGCAGTCGTTCGTTCGTGGCGGTGGCCGCGGTCATCGTGTGTGCCGCCGCGGCCCGCGCGGAGGATCCGGTGCTCGTCTCGATCACCGGGCCGCTCGTGGGGCGGGTGGGTGAGCGGGCGAGCTTCGAGGTGGAGCTCGTGAACCGGTCGGGCCGTCCCCTGCAGAACCTCCGCGTCATCGACTACTTCGACAAGGGCTTCCACCACGAGGCCTCGACGAGCCCGATCGAGCAGAAGGGCACGATCGACCTGATGCCGGGCACGGCCCGACGCCTCACGCTCGACTTCCTGCTCGACGAGCCGGGCCGTCAGTGCCATCGCGTCGAGATCCTCGATCCGGCGCACGTGTTCGTCGGCGGGGCCACGCACTGCGTGGAGGTGCAGCCGGCCGCTGCCACCGCCGCCGCCCCGCGCTACGCCACGCCGCCGGTGGCCGCTCCACCCGTGGCGGCACCGCCCGTGGCCACGCCCGTCCCCACCGCGGTGCCCGCGCCGGTCGCGGTGCCGGCGCCGGTCGCCGCCGTGCCCCCGGTCGCCGCGCCGCTCGCCGCCGCGCCGCTCGTCGCCGCGCCGCTCGCCGCCGCCACCGCGCCGCCGCCGATGCCGGTGCCCGTGCCGGCGCCGCGGGCCACGGCCACCACCACCGTCACGCTGCCCGCCGCCCCCGCCCTCGAGCTCGACCTCACCGGCCCGGCCGAGGTGCTCTCCGAAGGCGTGGTCGAGTATGTCGCCATCGTGAAGAACAAGGGGGCGGGCGCATCGGCGCCGACGTCGCTCGACCTCTCGTGGGACGACCTCCTGACGCCGCTGGAGGCGTCGGACGGCTACAACCTGCTCGCCTCGAAGGTGTCGTGGAACCTGCCGGCAATCGAGCCGGGCGGGCAGCTAAAGCGGCAGATCAACCTCCGCGCGAAGGCGCAGCCCGGCACCTACAGCGACTCGCCGGCCACGCGGTCGTGCATCCGCGCGGTGCTCGGCGGTCTCGGCGGCGCGATGATGGTGGCCGACGAGGCCTGCGTGCAGATCGCCTCCACGATGCCGCGGCCCCGGATTCGCACCCCCTCCGAGGCCGGCCTGAAGATGTCGCTCGCCGACCTCGACGATCCGGTGCGGCCGGGCGACGCGACCACGCTCGTCTGCACCGTCACCAACAACGGCACCCAGCCGAGCGGGCGGCTCGACCTGATCGTGATCCTTCCCGACCAGGCCCGGCTCGACTCCGACCGCTCGGCATCCCGGGTGCGGATCGACGACTCCCGGGTGGCGTTCGATCCGATCCAGCCGATCGCGCCCGGCGGCCAGCGGTCGTTCGAGATCACCTACAAGCTGCCCGCGGGGGGCACGGGGCGGGCCTCGGCGATCCTCTCGAGCACCGAGCTCGACGGCACGGTGGAGCGCAGCTGCCAGACGAGCTTTCTCGAGCCCTGACGCGCCGCCGCGGTGGTGCGGTTCGGCGGGTTCGCGCGGCTGCTCCATGCCCACGCCCGCGCGTGAACGGGCGGGTGAACCGCAGACGATGAACTGCCTCCGGGAGGCAGGGGATGATCGTCGTCACGTCAAACTGGGCCCTCGGGGACGGCACGCTCGTGCCGGCGGTCGCCCCCTGGCATGCGACGCTGACCACCGCCATCCATCGGGCCGTGCTCCGCGCCGGCGTCCGCGGCGACGGCTCCTACCGCCCGCTCGAAGGGCTCGACCTCGTGCTGGCGGGCGACACGTTCGACTGGCTGTTGTCGGCCGAGTGGCTGGGTGGCCCGAAGCCCTGGCAGGGCACGCTGGCTGCGCGGGAGGCGGCCACCCGCGTGGCGCGGCGGTCGTTCCGCGCCGCCCGCCGCGTGCTCGGGCCCGTGATCCACTGGGCGCGGCACGGTCTGGCGGTGCCTGCCGCCGCGCGGGGCCGGCCCGGTCGGACCGCCGTCTCGATCCCCGTGCGGGTCACGCTGCTGGCGGGCGATCGTGACGCCGCGCTCGAGCATCACGTGGGCCGGCGCGACGCGCGGCAGCCGGTGACCACGGGGAGCCGCTGGGACGACGGCCGGGTGTCGATCCGCCACGGCCACGAACTCGATCCCGCCTGCCGCACGACGGGCGGTCAGCCGGCCCCCCGCGACCGCCAGCCCACGCTCGCCGAGAGCGTCGCCGTGGATCTCGTGGGCCGCTTCGCCGCCGCGGTGCGTCCACTCGCGCCCGCCGGCAAGCGACTCGTGAGCCGCCTCGCCGCCGCGGGCCCGATCGGCCTACCGGCCGTGATCGCGGCGGGCGGCGGGGCGGTGGGCGGCCTCGCCGGCGACGATGCCAGCCTCGCCGACGCCTGGCGGCGGAGCGTGGAGGCCTGGTGGCACGAGGCCCGGCGGACGGTGCCGGCCTGCGAGGTCGAGTTCGACGCGGTGGACGCACTGGCCGGCTGGTTCGCCGACGGCCGCGGGGCCGACCGGATGCCGGCGGGGCTCGATCGCCTCCGGCCGCGGCCGCCGCGGGCCGCGCCGGGCGTGGTGTTCGGCCACCTGCCCGCCGTCGAAGACGCCGCGGCAGCCTGCCTGGGGCCGGTGCCCGGTGCCGTCGATGGGGCCGTGCCGCGGCTGATCGCCTGCGTGGAGACGGAGGGCTGGCCGCGGTGGCAGTCGGTGCTGCCGGTGGAGGACCGCGCGGCCGTGGTCGCGATCCGCGCGCCCGAGCGGGCCGCGGCGGATGGCGGGCGGATCGTCGATGCGGCATGATGGGGCGGGCGTTTTCCCCGTCGCTCGGCACCGGCATGACCACCCCCGAGATCCTGGCCATCAGCACGACCTGTTCCTCGCGGGAGGCCGCCGAAGCCCTGGGGCACCGGCTCGTCGAGGCCCGACTGGCCGCGTGCGTGCAGGTGGAGGGGCCGATCGCGAGCATCTACCGCTGGCAGGGCGTGGTGGAGACGGCCACCGAGTGGCGCTGCCTTTGCAAGACCACCGCCGACCGCGAGGCTGCCTGCGTGGCCGCGATCCTCGCCGCCCACGACTACCAGACGCCGCAGATCGCCGTCGCGAGGGTGGCCGGTTCGCCGGCGTACGCGGCGTGGGTGGGCGAGAGTGTCGCGCCTGCCTGATCATCACCGGTGACCGCCCATGAACACCCCGCTCTACGCCTTCGAGATCACGCTGCAGGCCCGGCCCGCGGAGGCGACGGCCGGGCCGGCGCTCGCCGACGCCTGGGGAACGTGGCCCACGCTCGAGGTGCCCAAGGCGACGCTCGCCACCCCGCTGACGATCGGCTTCGATGCAGCGCTCGAGCGGCTCGGGGCGATCGAACGCCTCTACGCCGAGCCCGACGGGTCGTTCGTGTGGGCGTGCTCCCGCTCGACGCCGGCCGCAGACGCCGGCTCCTGGCAGGTCGATGGCAACGCGGCCGAACGGGATGGCCGCTTGTTGCTCGTGAATCTCAAGGGGAGCTGCCCGGCGGCGGAGTTCGATCGGCTCCTCGAAGCCTTCGGCTGGCCCGCGCAGCCGGTGATGATGCAGCTGGTGCGGGCGGCGGCGTTTCTCGACGAAGCCACGTTTCGCAATCATGCCACGGCCCGGGGCCTTGTCGGGGACGGGAAAACCCTGCGGCCGACCTGAGGGTGGGGTGGTGGCGGTTGTGCCGGCGCGGCCGGGGGCGGTCCGGTCGCGAGGGTAGAATCGGCCGATGACCGAGGTGTCGGAACGGCCCCACGGAGGGCCCGCGGTCGAAGCGCACGAGGAACGAAACGATGGCAGCGTGGATGGGTCGGTGGCGGACGGGTGGTCTGGTGGCCGCGTGCCTGATGGCGTGCGGCACGACGGCGTCGGCGGCTCCGACGATCGAGAGCCTGCCGTTGGCGGCCGCCTACGGCAGCGGCGTCCACTCGTATTTCGCGGGCGACTACCAGCGGGCCTACGACGAACTCTCGCAGGCGATCGAGGGCGGCACCGCCGACCCTCGGGCCTGGTATTACCGCGGCCTGACCGCCCTCAAGCTCGGCCGCACCGATGAGGCCGAGGCCGACTTCTCCGCCGCCGCCTCCCGCGAGGCGGAGGGCACCGGCAACTGGCCGGTGGCGAAGTCTCTGGAGCGGGTGCAGGGTTGCGACCGTCTCAAGCTCGAGCGGCATCGGACGCGGGCCCGCGTGGCGCAGATCCAGGAAGATCGCCGCCGCGGCCAGCTCCGCTACCTCGACGTGGAGCGGGCGGCGCCCGAGGTGCTCCGCACTCGTCGGCCGCTGGTCGAGCGGTCGATCGACGGGGCGAACCCGTTCGCCGAGCGGACCGAAGACGTGCCGCCGCCGGCCGGCAGCGACGCCCCCCAGCCGGGCTGGAAGCCGCGGGCGGAGCCGATTCCGGAGCCGGCGGCCGAGCCGGCGCCCGCCGCCGACGATCCCTTCGCGCCGAGCCCCAACACGCGCCAGGACGCCCGCGACGAACTGCGGGCCTCGCGTCGCGAAAACGCCGCCGAGCAGCTCGACGGCCGGATGGAGCGGGAGGCGACCGAGGCGGAGAACGTGCTGGAGCAGCGCGACGCCCAGCGCGAGTTTGAAGCGGCCCGCTGAGTGGAACGTGGCCTGGGCTTGTCTGAAAGTGGCCCTGGGTTTTCAGACGTGGCCCTAGGTTCTGAAAGTGGCCGCAGGTTTTTAACCTGCGGTGAGTCCAGGCCTAGGGTGGCACTTGTGCAGGTTGAAAACCTGCACCCACTGTGCACCCACGTGAGTGGGTCAGCGGTCGAGGGACGCGGCGGAGAGGGCGAGCCGCACCCAGCCGGCGATCAGGAGCACGCCGCCGATCGGCACGATCGCCCCGAGCGGCTTTACGCCCGTGACGGCGAGCGTGGCGAGGCAGCCGCTGAAGATCGCGGTGCCCACCACGAAGCACCAGGCCGCGATGGCGAGGCCCGGCGTCGCGGGCCGGATCGCCGCCAGCAGGCCCACGGCCACCAGGGCCAGGGCGTGCACGAGGCTGTAGCGAAACGCGGTCTCCCAGTTGCCGGTCTGGCCACCGGCCTCGAGCAGCGCCTTGAGCCCATGGGCTCCAAACGCCCCGCCGGCCACCGACAGGCCGCCGAGGATCGCGCCGGCGACGATCGCCATCCGGGCGACACTCATCACGGCCGCGTCGTCCCCAGGAGCTTCTCTTCCTCCTCTTCCTGGATGATGATCCGCGGCGTGACCATCAGCATCAGGCTGTCGGTCGTGCGGCCGAGGCCCACGTTCTTGAAGAGGCGGTTGATGTAGGGGATCTTCGAGAGGATCGGCACGCCGAACTCGTTGCGGCCCTCGCGGAGCCGCTTGATGCCGCCGAGCAGCACGGTGCCGCCGTCGGGCACGCTCACCGTGGTGGTGACGGTGGTGAACAGGAACTCGGGCAGCTGGATCGTGGTGCCGTTCGACTGGAGTTCGAGCTCGCCGGTCGAAGCGGCGCCGTTGGTGAGGCCCACGAGGCCCGTGGCCCCCGGCACCTTCACGTCGGCACCGGTCTTCTCGTCGCTGGTCTTCGACTTCGTCGACCGCGAGCCCTCGAACTGAAACTCCTCGACCTTGCCGATCTGCGAGAAGAACGGCACGAGCGTCAGCCGGACGAACCGCCGGTCGTTGGAGACGACCGCCTGCACGTTGACCGCCGTACCCTCGTTGAGCACCGTGATCACGGGCTGCTGGGCCGCCGAGAAGTCGCCCACGACCGGCACCACCGCGGTCACGAACGGCCGCTGGCGGGTGTCAGACACGAAGGCCTGCTGGCCGTTGAAGAGCGTGACCTTCGGGGCCTGCATCACGTTCGACCGCGTGTTGCCCTGGGCCGCCTGGATGAGGAAGTAGGCCTCGATGTCGGAGAGGATCGCGAAGCCGAAGTTGGCGGCGCTGGTGGTCGGGTCGGGGAGGCCCGGGAGGGCCGGCACCGAGGCGCTGCCGAAGCTGTTCTGCCGGAAGGGGATCGAATAGAAGCTGCGGCCCGCGTTGGCGGCCGTGGCAGCCGCGGCGGCACCGGCCGCCCCCGTCCCGCCGATGGTGCCGCCGATGCCGCTGCCCGAGTTGTAGAGGGCCACGCCGGGATTGCCGGTGTTGTCGAGGCCGATCGTCTGCGACCGGCCGCCGGGCGAGGCGTTGATGCCGCTGCTGAACGGCGACACCGAGCCGTTGCTCTGCGTGGGGATGGCCGTCATGTTCAGCGGGCTGGTGACGTTGGTCTGGATGTTGAAGTCGAAGTCCACGCCGATCCTCTCGAAGAAGGTGTCGGCGAGCGTGATGAATCGGACCTCGATCGTGACCTGGAGATCCTGGAGCCGGCGGAGCTGTTCGAGCAGGTTGGCGATCTCCTCGTGCACCTCCTGCGTCTGGCTGACGACGAGGCTGAGGTTGGTCTCGAACGGGCGGATCGCGCCGGGGCCGCCCTGCGTGTCCCAGGTCTCCTGGGCGACCGTGCTCTGGATCAGGTCGATGAGCGGCTGGAAGTTCTGCATGCCGCCGCCGATCGACGGGGGGCCGAACGGGATCGAGGGCGTGGAGCCGGTGACCGGCGGTCCGCCATTGCCGAACTGCAGCTGGGCGAGCGACGCGGAATCGACCGCGGCGTCGCTGCCGGCGCGGGCGGCGTTGATGCCGGCGGGCGCGGGGCCGACCTGCACCGCGAGATTGTTCCGCAGGGCCACCTGGGAATAGCCGTCGCGGAGGGCGCCGGTGATGCCGAGGCCGTCGGACGAGAAGTTGGGGATCGGGAGCACGAGGTCGGCCACGGGATAGGTGACCGCGTAGACGTCTCCCTTCACGAGCCGCGGGCTCGTGACCTTGAGCACCTCGTCCTTGACCACGTAGCTGAGATGGAGCGGCTCGAGAAGCAGCCGGAGGGCGCTCTTCAGCGAGATCGGCTGATCGAGGGCGAGCGTCACCGGCGTGTCGCTGCGAATGTCTTCCTGGTCGAGCCCCACCATGTCGAGGTGGATGGCGACGTCGGCCTGCTTGGCCAGCGAGTCGATCACCACGGCGAGCGGCTGGCCCCGGTAGGCGGGCTTCACCTGCGAGTCGAGCTTCTTGTGGATCGCGACCTCCGCCGCCGTCGCCCGCGAGCGGCCCTCGGCGAGCCGCTGCGACCGCGACTTCGTCAGGTCTTTCCAGTCCTTCGTCTCGGGAAACTTGATCGGGCCCACGAAGGGCATCGCCGAGGCTTCCACGTCTTCGGCCACGTCGAGGTAGCCGGCCTGACGATCGGCATCGATCGACTTCTGGGTGTCGAGGCGGCGGATCATCCGGCTCTGGGCGAGCAGCTGGCGGACCACGGCGTTGTCGGGGGCGAGCTGGCCGGCCTTCTTGGCGATCGCCTCGGCCTCGGCGAACCGCCGCTCGTCCACGAGCGTGTTGTATTCCTCGATGAGCATCGCGATCCGCTGATCCACCTCGACCTTCTGAGACCGCTCGCGGTCGATCTGGGCCTCGACCTGGGCGGCCTGCTTCTCCATGGCGAGCTCGTTGCGGCGCTTGCCGGTGGCTTCCTCGATGTCGCGGCGGGTTCGCTCGATGCGGCGGAGCATCTGCGCCTTCGTCTCTTCGGCGAGCGGCTGGTCGTCGAGCCCCTTGGCGGTGACGTCGAGCAGGTCGAGCGCGTCGGCCGGCGACTTCTGCGAGAGCCGCTTGGCCTCGAGCTGCTTGGCGGCCACTTCGGCGCTGATCCGGGCCACGAGCAGGCTCTCGGCCGCGGCGGCGCTGGTCGGGGGTGCCTTCGCGGCCGGGGCCGCGGCGGGCTTCGCCGCCTGGTTGATGGCGTCTTCGATCACCCGGCGGGCCGCCTTCTCGTCGAGCGGCTTGCCCGCGTCGGGCGGCGGCAGTTCCTCGGCACCGGCACGGCCGCACGCAAGCGAAACCACCGCCAAGGCGACGAGCCAGCCTGGGGAGGCCGGCACGGGTCGGCGGGGGCCGAACGCGGGTCGCAGGGTGGGGAGGCGTGACATGCGCGGATTCCTTGTGCGGGAAACGATCCGTGAGGCGGGAGAAGTACCCGCGTGTGTCACGGTGGGTCAAGGCCACGTGAACCTCGCGAAAACCCCGTAAACCGGGCAGTTTCGGCAGGCCGAGGGCCGTCCGAAGCGGTCAACCACGTGGACAAAGGCCATGGAAGGCTTTGTCCACGGGCAGCTAGGCGAGGCCCGACGGGTCGGTGGCGGCCACCGAAGGGGCCTGCCGCCGGGCAATCGCCTTCTCGACCGTGTCGAGCAGCTGGTCGATGCGGAAGGGCTTGAAGAGCACCAGGTCGATGCCGGCCTGGCGGGCCTTCACGATCGAATGGCCGGGGTCGTAGCCGAAGCCGGTCATGAGGATCAGCGGCACCGGATCGAGGATCTCCTGGAGCCGCAGGAGAAGCTGATAGCCGCTCATGTCGGGGAGGCGGATGTCGGCGATGATCGCGTCGTAGTTGTCGCCGCGGCAGGCCCGCACCATCGACGCGGCCTCCACGCCGTCGCGGGCCGTTTCCACCGTGCAGCCCGAGCGTTCGAGCAGGGCGTGGGCTGCTTGCCGCACCTGCTCGTCGGAATCCACGACCAGCACCCGCTTGCCCACCAGGGCCCGGCGGCGGTCGGCCTGCCAGCGTTGCGTGTGGGCGGAGCTGGGGGCCATCTGCTCGCCCACCCGCTGGATCACCTGCTTGATGTCGCGGGCGTTTTTCAGGATCCGCTGCAGCCGCTGCACGACGTCGGCGTCGTGCCCGATGTATTTCTCCATCACGCTGACGGCGTCGTTCAGGATGTCGTCCACCGGCAGGGCGACGGCCCCGTGGATCGCCTCGATGCTCTCGGCGGCCGTGGTGGCCTTCTCGGCCACGAGCAGCTCGAGGGTGTTGAGGGCCGCGGCCACGTCCCGCGAGAAAATCTCCAGAAACTGCAGGTCGGTGGTGTCGAAGCCGCCGGGCTCGGGGCTCTCCACGTTGAAGGTGCCGATCACCTGATCGTGGAGCATGAGGGGCACGGTGATGGAGCTCTTGGCCCCCTTGCAGCCCTCGAGGTAGAGCGGGTCTTTGGTGGTGTCGCTGCACCAGTAGGCGTGGCCCGTGGCGGCCACGTAGCCGGTGACGCCGTTGTTCTCCCGCCGAGCGTGAAGAATCCGGGCCTCGGCCTCGGGCTGCATCCCCTCGGCGAGCAGCGGCTCGAGCCGGCCCGTCTGCCGGTCGAGGAGCCGGATCTCCAGCACGTCGAACTTCAGCAGGTCTTTGGCGTAGTGGATGATGTTGCTCTTCAGCAGCTCGATCCGCTCGTGGACCGTCATGTCGGCGAGTTCGGCCGGCGAGAGGTCGGCGAGGGTCTGGCCGGCCGCGTGGATCGCCGCCCGCTTCTGCTGTTCGAGGATCGTCTGGGTGACGTCGCGGACGGTGACGATCGACCGCGGCCCGGAGCTCACGTCGGACGGGGAGAAGGCCGCCGAGGCGTGGACGGCGAAGAAGCGGTTGCCGGCCGTCCGGAGGATCGCGGAGTGGGGTCGGCCGCCGATCAGGGCCTCGAAAAAGTCGCCCACCTCGGTGGGGCGGTGCTCCACGGCCCAGCCGGTCAGCGAGGAGAGAAAATCGCGGCCCCGGAGGTCGCCCTGGCCGGCCCAGCCGGTGAGCCGGTCGTTGGCCCAGGTGATACCGCCGCCGCAGTCCACCACGGCCACGCCGTCTGGAAGGTGCTCGACGAGCTCGTGCTCACGATGCCGTGTCGCGGCCGGATCGGCCGATTCGTCGTCACTACTCTGCGTCACCAGCCACTCTCCGTAGCCGACGGCCACCGAATCCCACGAGTATAAAACCGGCGCAACGCCCCGCCAAATCGCCATGTGACGTTGTCGCTCGGCCTGCCCCACCTATACTCCCCAGGGTTGACGAGCCGCGGCCGGAGGCATCCGGCAGCCGGCTTCCCGCCCCCCCAACGCGGCCGTGCCGCTCTCCGAGGTCGATCGTGAGCGAGTCTTCCCCGTCGTTCCTGGAACGCCACCAGTTCCTGATCTATCGGCTGTTCTCCCTGGCCGGGCTGATTCCGGTGGGGGGCGTTTCTCGCCGTCCACCTGCTCACCAACGCCTCGATCCTCGCCGGCGACGACGGCCGCACGTTCCAGTCACGGGTGGACATGATCCATTCGCTCGGCCCGCTCCTGGTGCCGATCGAGTGGGCCTTCATCTTCCTGCCGATGCTGTTTCACGCGGCGGTGGGCTTCGTGATCATCGCCAACGGGATGCCGAACGTCGGCTCCTATCCTTATGTGGGCAACGTCCGCTACACGCTCCAGCGGGCCACCGGCATGATCGCGTTTGCGTTCATCGTCTGGCACATCATGCAGCTGCATTGGCTGGGCAAGCCGGTCGGCGGCGGCAGCTTCGATCCGCACCGGGCCGCGAGCACGGCCGCGACGGCCCTCCAGCCCACCCTCGTGGCGATCCTCTACAGCATCGGTGTCCTCTCGACCGTGTTCCACTTCGCCAACGGGCTCTGGACGCTCGGCATCACCTGGGGCCTGTGGACGAGCCCGGCGGCGATGCGGCGGGCCAACGTCGTGAGCATCGTGGTCGGCCTCGGCCTCGCGGCCGCCGGCCTCGGGGCGCTCGGCGGCTTCCGCTCGCTCGACGTGGCGAAGGCTCGCGAGGCCGAAACCTGGACCGAAAAGCAGAAGCGGGCCCTGTCGGTGCCGGGCGGAGCGGTGGCCCCGACCCCGATTCCCACCACCCACTGATCCATCACGCAGGAACTCCATACCATGGCAGCATCGAGGGTTCTCGTCGTCGGCGGCGGTCTGGCAGGCCTGGCGGCCACCATGCGGCTCGCGGAGCTGGGGGTCGAGGTCGACCTCGTCAGCCTCGTGCCGGTGAAGCGGTCGCACAGCGTGTGTGCTCAGGGTGGCATCAACAGCGTCAACGCCCTCACCCGGCAGCAGGGCGACAGCGAGTGGAAGCACTTCGACGACACGGTCTACGGCGGTGACTTCCTCCAGCACCAGCCGCCCGTGAAGGAGATGGCCGACTGGGGTCCGCGGATCATCGACCTGATGGACCGGCTGGGCGTGCCCTTCAACCGCACGTCGGAAGGTTTTCGCGACCAGCGGCGGTTTGGCGGCACGCTCTACAAGCGGACCGCCTTCGCCGGGGCCACCACCGGCCAGCAGTTGCTCTACGCCCTCGACGAGCAGGTCCGCCGCTGGGAGGTGGAGGGCAAGGTGAAGAAGTGGGAGTTTTGGGACTTCCTCGGGCCGGTGCTCGATGAGTCGGGCCGCTGCCGCGGCGCCATCTGCCAAGACCTCGTCACGATGCAGTTCAAGGCCTTCCCGGCCGAGGCCGTGGTGCTCGCCACGGGAGGCAACGGCCTGATCTACGGCCGCTCGACGATGTCGATGGTGTGCACGGGCAGCGCCGTGAGCCGGGCCTATCAGGCCGGCGCGTGGTATGGCAACGGAGAGTTCATCCAGGTGCATCCGACCGCCATCCCGGGCGCCGACAAGCTCCGGCTGATGAGCGAGAGCGCCCGTGGCGAAGGGGGTCGGGTGTGGGTGCCGCGGAAGCCGCAGGATGCCCGCGACCCGCGGAGCATCCCCGAGGCCGACCGCTACTACTTCCTCGAGGAGCGGTATCCGAAGTACGGCAACCTCGTGCCGCGCGACATCGCCACCCGCGAGATCTTCGACATCTGCACGACCGACGGCCTCTCGGTGGAGAAGGACCGGCTCTGCGTGTATCTCGACCTCACGCACATCCCCAAGGAAACGCTCGACCGCAAGCTCGGCGGCATCCTCGACATCTACGAGAAGTTTCAGGGCGTGGACCCGCGGATCACGCCGATGAAGATCTTCCCGGCGGTGCACTACTCGATGGGCGGCCTGTGGGTGGATTACGAGCGGAGCGCCACGGGCGGCATGGTGGAAGGGGCCGTTCGCAACCAGCAGACGAGCATCCCCGGCGTCTACGCGATCGGCGAGTGCGACTACCAGTATCACGGGGCCAACCGCCTGGGGGCCAACTCGCTGCTCTCCTGCATCTTCAGCGGGCTGTTCGTGGCCCCCACGCTTCAGAACGTGTGCGGCGCGAAGGCCGGTGGCGACCACTCGCGGCTCTTCGACGCCGAGATCCGCCGCCACGAGGAGAAGCATCGCGAGCTGCTCGCCCGGACGGCGGGCGACGAGAATCCCTACGCCCTCCACCAGGAGCTCGGCAACCTGATGACGCGGGTGGCCACGGTGGTGCGTCGCAACGACCAGCTCGCCGCAGCCTACGACGACGTCTGCCGGATGGCGGAGCGTTGGAAGCGGTGTGCGGTGTCAGACACCGGCAACTGGACCAACCAAAACGTGGTCTTCACCAAGTCGCTCGGCGACATGTTCCCGATCGCCAAGCTGATCCTCAAGGGGGCCCTGCTCCGCGACGAGTGCCGCGGCGCCCACTTCAAGCCGGCCTTCTCGATGCCGGGCCTCAAGGCGACCGACCCCGAGGCCAAGCGGCTGGAGGCGGAGGGCTGGTGCGACGCCTTCGAGGCGAACACGAAGAAGTGGCTGAAGTCGACGATCGCCGCCTGCGGGGCCAACGGCGATCCCGAGATCAGTTACCAAGACATCGACACGTCGCTGATCCCGCCGCGGCCGCGGCTCTACGGCCTCGTGGGGGGCGACGCGATCGAGGAAGTGTGGAAGGAGCGGGCGGCGAAGCGTGCCGGCCAGGGCGAGCCGAAG